>WLWH01000226.1_pt1 | contig 47850 bp, 47 predicted proteins | sample 6712741 | NCBI WGS metagenome assembly WLWH01 (sample SAMN12718694, study PRJNA515312) | sponge metagenome | isolation source: marine sponge | host: Mycale hentscheli | place: New Zealand: South Island, Marlborough, Capsize Point | collected 2003-05-01 | reverse complement strand
CACTAAAGTATTACTATCAACTATGAGTGTACATTTGTTTACTTATTTATTTGAGTGTATAAGTCTAACACTTGATCTCTCAATAACTTACATAGTTATTAAATATATATTAGTATTTAAGTGTAATTATTATTGATTAGTATTAATTATTAAGTAAGACTCGTCAGATAGGTGATCAGGGTGATGAGAGAATTCTATATTGAAAGATATTAGTTCTTGTATTACTGATAGAAAATCTGTTGAGTAAGAGTAGACGATGAGGTAATCAGATTCTTGGCCAGCTACTGTTTTAGCTGTTAGTAAATAATCTTCGTTGTCGATTAAATATTCGTGGTTTTCATTTAATACTGGTAATTTAGTTAAATTTATCATTGTTATTTATTTTATTATTTATATATATTATCTTATATTAGTCGTATTTAGTTTGTAAAACGAATTCATATTTGATAAACCTGGGAATTCATAAACTAACAGGGAATTGTGTAGCTTAATATGATTTATGATTGATAATCAGGTAAATCATTATGAGCTTGCATAAACTTGTAATGCATTGGATGGTTAGTATAATGCCAGCCGTTAGTTAGCATTTCGTAAAGGTTAGTAATTTCTTGATTTTGTTTTTTAGTTAAATTATTCATATTATTTATTTTTATTAGTTATTAATTAGTTTATTTGTTTATATATATAATATCTTATATAGTTCGTATTTAGTTTGTAAGTTATTATGCAGTAAATTCTACATGCTTAACGCTGGTTTGTATTGCCCAGTTTGGTATTTTATTTGAGTTAGTATAATTGCCATACTTGATATAACAATTCATTGAGAGTAAACGATCGCCATTTTGAGCGAACACTTGATCGTGATCGTATGTATATGATTCACCTTTTTTGTTAGTGAATGATATGATTAATGATTTTCCAAGTAATGAGTTTGAAAGAATGAATCTTGATTTTGTTATTTGATTTTTCATAATGTTTATATTTATTAGTTATTTAGTTTAGTTATTAGTATTATCTTTAGTTAGTCGTATTAAGTTTGTAATTAAATTCCATTGAATGAAACATATTGTATGATGCCATGTTGAATTATGTTATAAGTTATTAATGTTATTAATGTTATAATGAATGCGAATGGTATTAGATTTAGAATTTTCATAATGTTTAATTTAGTTTATTAGTTAGTTTGTTTACATAGTTAATATCTATTGTAGTTCGTACTAAGTTTGTAATAAGTTTAGTTAGTTTCTAGAAAAACATGAAAAGGTGGGCAAAATAAAATTATAATAAAACGCAAAAAAATAAAACAAAAATTTAAAAACAACATGGGGGCCAAAAACAAATATTGATTTTTATGTAATAAATAAAATAAAATTTTGAGGGGCCAACACCGGGCTTCTCTATATATAATACTTTTTTTTATATAGTGACATTAGGCTCTTAATAAGGTAGGTAAGGGGCTATTGTCACACTGTGTGTAATGTAAATTATTTAATTATCATGTGAATAGCTATATTATATAGAAAATATTAAAAAAATAACTAATTATGGCAAAAGGAAGAAAACCAAAGAAAAGTCTTAGCCCTATTAAAAGAGTTAATGAAGGACCAGATAAAAACTTTAACGGTGGTATCGCTTCGGTAGCTAAGAATATGGTTAATACCAGTATGTCAATGGGCGCAGCTGGTATGAGTAAGCAAAATATAGCTCAAAAAATAGGTGGTCAAGTAAAGAAATCATTTCAAATGCATGACAATAACCCTAAGACAGTTAATATTTCAGGGCAAAGCATCCATGAATCAGGACATTCTATGTATAATATAGAAAATGGACCAAGTGAAGGGGATTTAATTAGAGGTGAACACTTACAACGTGACGAAAGTGGGCTCGTACAAGATCTTGACTACAGAGTACAGATGGAGAAAGACACATCGGACGCTAATGGGCCTTATAAAATTTGGAAAACAGTTGGAATAAAATAATATTATGAACAATTATCAAGATAAAGAGTCAGCTAAAGACGATTATTCTCACGAGAAGAAATTAGGAGCTGATGGAAGATACGAATTAGAGCATGGTAAGAAAAAAGCTGCTGAAAACGACTTTAATCACGCACATGCACTTAAAAAAGACGCTCATTTCGATCATATGAGTAGAGAAAGAAGACACTCTGTGTTAAAGCACAATCATTCAATGTAAGCTATGCCATATAATAAGAAAAAAAAGGACGATAACAAAAATAAGGGTAATAAAAAAGGTAAAGGACCCAAGAAGATGAAAGTTAAATCTACTAAAAAGAAGAAATAATGAAAAATAAAGGAAAAAAATCTAATGTAGACCACGCTAGAGCAAAAGTTTTAAAACATATGGGTGGAAGAATAAATTTCGACTCATCTACAGATAGAGGTATAGAGACCTTATATACTGGAAAAAGAAAAGGAGAGTAAAATGTCTATAATATATTCTTACCCAATAAAAGGCGCGCCAGCCAACGACGATTTAATATTAATATCTGACTCTTCAGATTCAGACAAAACTAAACAGATTAGAGTTTCTACTCTACCCGGTGGTAGCAGTGCTGGAGTGTCATTTATAAACGCACTTAACGGCGCAGTAACATTAACAGGTGGAACTGGAGTTACGTTAAATACTGTGGGTAATAATATAGAGATTGAAGCTGCAGTTTCTGGTGGTACTGTAACTGGTACAGGTACTGAAAATAACCTAGCGATGTGGAGCGCTGGCGGTACCGCAATACAAGACTCTATAGTTCAACAAAACGCAGCTGGTAATACTTTAAGTATAAATGCCGATAATGTTATTGTTAATGCAGCTATTACACATGCTTCTGATCCAGACACCTTTATGGGGTTTTCAGCGGAAGACGAATTTTCTGTCACTGCTGGTTCTAATAAAAACTTACTAGTTAACTCAGATAAAGTTGTATTATATAGAGAAGGTAATGCAAAAGCCGAAACAGGCGACGGTGGATTTACGTTATTAGGCGGTGGAGGTAGTGCAAGTAATCTTAGGTTTAGTTGCTCTCAAAATGATCATTGGATAGATATTAATGGCCCAGAGCATGAAGGCGCAGTTAGTTACGCTTTGACCCTACCAAATACTCTACCATCTGTAGCAAATCAAATACTTGAATCAAACGCTTCAGGTACTTTATCATGGATACCTACTCCTTCAGGTGGTGGTGGTGGTGTTTCTTCATTCACAAATGCTAATGGAACATTTGTATCAGCAGCTACAGTTAATACATCGGCTACAGGAGCTGTTACTACTGGAGCTATTGATCTTTCAGCAACTGGAACTCCAACAAGTGAAAATTTTTTAAGAGGAGACAATACTTGGGCTACACCTTCTTCTACAACTTATAGTGCTGGTACTGGTCTATCTTTAGTGGGTACAACTTTTTCTTTAGCCAATACAGCGGTTACAGCTGGTACATATGGTTCTGCAGATAATGTTCCTTCAATAGAAATAGACGCGCAAGGCAGAATAACAGCCGCTGCAAGTGTAGCTATAAGTAGTGGCTCTGAAAGGTTGATTAGATCAGTTACTCATGCAACTACTAGAACAGATCCTGCATCACCTTCGGAATTTGAATTACCCCACTTAGCTTCAACAGTTACAGCCTTTAAACAAATTAAATTTGAACCTGCTACATCAGCTCCAACGACACCTACTTATAATGTAGCTACATCTTTTGCGCGACCAGCAAATGCTGTTGGAGAGCTTTCCAACTACGTTAAGGTAGTTGTTAAATTAAGCGTGTTAACCGGTAATTCAACATCTGCTTCGGATGAGAAAATTATGATTGGGCTACATAATAATAAAAACGATATTCAAGGTGTTAACTTATCTTACAACTGGCAAGCAACTGGTGATTTAGATCAAGATGATGTTTCTTCAGGAGATCAATTGACGCAGATTCAATTCACTACTTACATAGCCGTAAGCGACTTGCTTTTAGAGAATGGGGAAAATGCAGTTGCTGGAGAAACTGTTTATTTATATTTAAAAGGAATATTTGATTCAAGTTCTCCAACTGCTGAACCTAGTATAATAATTGGTAGACAATGGAACACAAATCCAACAACCACTGCATCACTTAATAGAGCAGCAGGTCCAATAACTATAGATGTATATGAAATTCAAGCAGCTAACTATTCAGCTAACCCAGAATTTATAGATCCTTGATTCTAAATAACCGAACTATCATGTGATAGTATAAATAACCAACGTTAAACATAAAACCAAAACAAATGACGTTTTTATACACCAGTAGAGACTTTACATCTACTACACGACCAGATCAAAGAATGATCAACCTTTGGAAACATATAACCACAAAGAGCAATTGGAGAATTGTTCAGTTGCCAAATGGATTTTTACAAACAGAATATTTACATCCAGAAGAAGAAGAATGGATAGATGTAACTCGTAGAGAAACAATAGAAGGAGCTGAACAAGCTATAGACGCTTCTATAGAACATTACTCTAAAAAGCTAGAATTTTTAAAAGGACCAAAAGTAGTCAAAACATTCGAGTAAAACCAAATCTAATTTAATTAAATCAAATGAACGAAACAATAGTAAAGCATCTTAACTTCGGTGAAGATGCTAAATCCGCTATATTTAGTGGTATAGAGAAACTCACACAAGCTGTTAGCTCTACATTAGGAGCTAGCGGCAAGTGTGTTATACTAGAAGATGGAGCAGGCAACCCACAAATAACTAAAGATGGAGTAACAGTAGCAGACTCAGTAGTATTGTTAGATCCAGTGGAAAACATGGGAGCAAAGCTTTTAAAAGAAGCAGCTAGAAAAACAGTTAGAGAAGCAGGTGATGGAACGACCACTGCTACGGTGTTAGCACATGCTATATTAACTGAAGCTCATAAAATAACATCAAACCCAAGAGAGTTAAAAAAAGGAATTAACTTGGCTGTAGACAAAGTGGTGCAATACCTTGAGAAACATTCCTCAGAAGTAAAAGGAGATGTAATTGAACAAGTAGCTACTATATCAGCCAATAACGACCGTGAGTTAGGCCAACTCATTGGTCAAGCATTTAGATCTGTTGATGAAACAGGTATAGTAATGATGGAGACAAACGATGCGCCAGACACTATTATAGAAAGTGTAGAGGGTGTACAGTACGATTCAGGTTTTCAAAACGCTAACTTTATAAACAATAAAGAAAAAGGAACAGCTGAACTAGAAAATCCTTTAGTATTAATAATAGACAGCAAAGTAGAAAACGTTAAAAAAATACAAAGCATTTTAGAGTACGTTATAAAGAGCAACAAGTCTTTATTAATAATTGGTGATTTAGATCCTCAAGTTATGAACGCTTTAGCAATGAATAGAGTTAAAGGCAATATAAAGGTTAACGTAATAGCTTCACCAACCTATGGGTTAAATAGAAAAGATACTTTAGATGACTTAGCTTTGTTGACAAACTCTGTTGTTATAAGCGAAGACTTAGGTGACGAAATAGACTTAATAGATCCAGAACTACTTGGGCAATGCGAAAGGAGTATTAGTACAGAACTAGAAACTATAATTCAAATAGAAAGTATCCCAGAAGAGGTAGAAGAGTTGATAGTTAGTATCAAACAAAAGATAGAACAAACTAGTAATCCTGGTTTACTACTTAGATACGAAAATAGATTAGCTAGACTATTAGCGAAAGTAGCTATTGTAAAAGTAGGAGCTAATTCTCAAGTAGAGTTAAAAGAAAAAAGAGATCGTGTAGAAGATGCTATATGCGCTACAAAAGCCGCGATCAAAGAAGGAATAGTGCCAGGAGGAGGTATTGCTTTGCTTAATGCTGCAAATAGCATTATACCTAAGTCTGTGTCAGAACAAGTTCTTTTAGAAGCTATTAAAGCTCCATATAGAACAATACTAGAAAATGCTGGTATAGAAGACTACGAAGTTCCAAAAGTAAAAGGTAGAGGATTGAATGTGGTTACAGGGAAAACGGTAAATATGGTAAAGTCCGGAATAATCGACCCCTTACTAGTTACAAAAAGTGCACTAAGGAACGCGGCTTCAGTAGCGACTACTATATTATCAACTGATTGTGTTATTAATAATTTAAGAGCATGAAAGCAATCGGAAAAAATATAGTTGTACTACCAGTTAAAGAAAACGGTACAAAAACAAAAGGCGGTTTATTACTAGCTGAGGCTAATAGAGAAGATATAAGATACCGTATGGCTAAGGTAGTTACGATAGGAACTGACGTAGTAGGAGTGAAAGACAATGACACTATCTATTATGACAGACATGCTGGCTTTGGTATAGAACTAAATAAAGAACAATTTAAGGTAATAAAGGAAGTAGACGTAGTCATAGTGATATGAGAAAACCTACTCCAGAAGATTTAAGAGATCTGCATTTATTAAAGCATTATAGGATTATACGTAAATGGGCGTGTAAAACATGTGATCTTAAAGATGCAGACCTTGAATTATTAATATACTTAGATGCTCTAGATCACTTTAGAAAAGAAGATTTTAAAACTGGTCAATACTCATATTCATGGGATAATAGAAGATGGAATAAGCTTTTAAAAAAAGGATGGATATTAGTATGGCGCCAAAGAAATAGAACAACACAAAAGTACAATATTTATAAAACATCTTTTAAATTCAAGCATGTTTTAAGTAGAATGTATAGAATTATGTTAGGTGAAGAAGATTTACCAGACATTAAAAGAAAAAAATCATATACAGACAAAGTTATGTCATTCGCAATAACTAATGTCAATAACGACAAAACAAGATAATTATGCCAGTAGATCAAATAGCTATACAAGCCTTATCACTTCCAACACAGGTGCCTGGTTCACCTGCTACAGCTGCAAACTTTAATCCTAACACTCAAACTAACTTTAGTGCTTTAGCTGGTTCAGGAGCAACCCCAGCACCAATGTTTAATGACTATTCAACAAACGCTGCAGATGGAAATGCTTTAGTTGGTTCTGGAAGCAATGCTGTATCAAGCGATGGTATAACAGGAGTTGCTGTAGATCAAGTCGGTGGAAATATAGGAGGTGTTGTAGGAGCTAATGTAGAACCTAAGGAATATAAAGCAATGATACCAGAAGATACTAGATATGAAGATGCTATAGAGAGTCAGGTAGATACATTTAAAAGAAATGATAAAACAGGTGGAAGAGCTGGTGCTAGACAAGCTAAAGGAATGGACAGAAGAGCTGATAAAGAAGCTAGACAAGAAGCTGGACTAAAAGGTTCTAAAAAAAGACAAATGCGTAGAGCTCAAAGAAGTTCTAGACAAGAAGCATGGAAAACTTATAAAGATGATACAGCATATGAAGCTGCTCAAGAGGCCGCTGATATGGAATTAAACTAAAAAAAGAAATTATGCCAAGTTACGGAGAAAAACAAAAACCAGCAGGAGTAAAGTTAAACACTGCTAAGCCTATAGTAGGCACAAGAGTTATGAAGTCAAACAATGCTATTATAACACCAACATTAGGTGGTATAAGCAATTGTGAGTACAAAGGTAACCCAGCTCTTAACGCACAAAAGTAATGGGTCTAGCAGATCTTAAGTTATATTGTCTTAATATAACTTCTTTCACAGTCGCAAGTATGGACTGGTTAGAACCTACGCTAAAAGTAATGCTACTTGTACTTACTATTGGATATACCGCACATAAATGGTATAACCTAAAAAAAGGTAAGTAATGGATATAAGACTCAAACGTATTGCAGACAATGGAGACGCATCTATAAGTTTATTCTATATAGATGACGTCTTTCAATGTTTTGTAATAGAGGATGAGCATAGAACAAAAAAAGTTTACGGAGAAACTCGTATACCTAATGGTATATATGAAATAGGGTTGAGATCTGAGGGAGGGTTTCATTCTAGGTATTCTAAGAGGTTTTCTGACCACAAGGGTATGTTATGTCTATATAACAAGCCTAACTGGACTCTAGTAAACGAAGGGATCAGTTTTCAATATATATTGATACACACTGGTAACACTGACAAACACACAGCTGGTTGCTTACTACTAAACGATGTAGTAGATGCTAGTAAATTTACTGGTAGTTATTCTACACAAGCATATAAAAGAATATATCCAAAGATAGCAAATTACATTGAAGAGTGTGGACCAGTACAAATAATAGTAGAATGAAATCAAAAGGACTCGGCGATACAATAGAAAAGTTTACCAAAGCTACAGGTATAAAAAAATTAGTTGACACTATACCTGGAGGCTGTAACTGTGATCATAGAAAAGATTGGTTCAATAAAAATTTCCCTTATAAAAAATAAATTATGGCAAAAGAATTTCCAGAAATAAAAGAAAAGAACGAAGGTAAGTTTACTGCATGGGCTAAAAACAATGGATTCAAAGATGCTTGTTCTGCAGCTTCTGCTGTAATGAAAAACAAAAAGAAATATAAATCTAACGTAATCAAAATGGCTAACTATGCCAAGAACTTTGGTTGCTCAACTAAAAAATAAATCATGGAAAAAGCAAAAGCAATTATAAATCATCCACTGGCCAAAGCTATATTAGCTGGATTCGCTGGTGCTATGCTATTAGTAGAAGCTCATCCACTTTATGCTGGAGTAGCTTTTGGATATGCATTAAGAGAAGTATTATTAGCATTTAAAGCAGAGTAATGGGTTTTAAATTAAAAAACCAAAAGCCAGGCGGTCCAGGCGATCCAGGTAAAAAAACAGGTAATAGAAGAAATCAAATACCCGTAGGTGCAGACAAAAATAAAATCACGATTCTTGATAAAGTGAAAAGTGCTTTTAATAATAAAGTACCTAAAACCAAACCTAAGCCGCAGACTGCAGTTCAAAAACAGGCTGAGACTGAAATGAATACTAAAAAATCATTTAATGACAAATATTCTGGTATATTAAATAAGCCAGCAGCTGAAAAACCTACTGAGTTACCCGACGAAAGAAAATCAACAATCCCATTTAATTTTCAAGCTCAAAATACTTTTAACACAAGCACTAATGCTAAAGGTCAAACCGTTAAAACTTTTACTGACGAGACTGGTACTCCCTTACAAAGAATAAATACCAACACTGGGCTTTCATCTGGCGATGTTAAAACTACTCAAGGTGCTACTAAAAAAACAAAATACTTGAATGATCTTGGCGTTAAACTTGCAAAAAGAAATGCTACAGGAATGCAAAGTAGAACAGACTATCAAGCTCAATTTTATAGAGACGCTAGATCATTAATGAATACTCAAAAAATAGCAGAATCTCAATTTGATTATTACGGGTCATTACCTGATGTTACAGGTACTGATGCTGCCGGTAATAACATAACATTTCCGGGTATAAAGAAGTCGCAAGGTATGTATATCAATACAAACAAGTCAGACGCTGCAAGGCCAGAAAATTTATATGCTGACAACCCGAATGTATTTAGACCATCTGGTTCAGCTATGATAACACGGGATAGTGAAGGTAGTAGTATTTCAGCAACTACCCCAGACGCTGACATACAGGGTGGATTTACTTTTAGAAACTATACAAGTCCAACAACTAACTCTGATGGCACTGTGACACCTGCTAGACTGCAAATAGACGATGATTGGAAATATAACAAATCAACACTAGAATCTAATGCTTTTGGAAGACAATGGGCTAATAATCCCGCAGCAATAGCTTATAAAGAAAAATATAACGTTTCTAGTAATTATAGTGAATTAGGTTCAACATTGTCAGATCTTTCAGAAGGTTCTTTTTCTAGAGGAACAGCATTTGAATCAGATCCTATAGATCCAATTACTAAATAAAAATGGCTAAAAAGAAATTTAAAGAAACTAAAATAGGGGCTTTTCTAAAAGACAAAGCTCCTAAAATTTTAGATACAATAGGAGACGTACTTCCAGATAATGGGGCGTTTGGCGTTGTAAAAAATCTTATTTCAAGTGATACTAGTATTAAGCCAGAAGATAAAGAAATGGCTTTAAAGCTATTAGAACAAGATATCGCAGAGATGAACAATGTGTCTGCGCGGTGGAATAGCGATATGAAAAGTGACTCATGGCTTAGTAAAAACACTAGACCTATGACACTTATATTTTTAACTTTAGCAATGACAATATTTATAGTATTAGATTCAACGATACTATTAGAGATAAAAGACGGTTGGGTTTCATTATTAGAAGCTTTACTAATAACAGTATATGTAGCGTACTTTGGATCTAGAGGCGCAGAAAAAATTACAAAAATAAAAAAATAACAAAATGGCAATAAGAGGATTAGAAGGCAATATGCAGGCTCAACCTAGAGTTTTTGCTCATGACGCAACAAATGCTTCACCTTTAGGCGTTGCAGTTGGAGCTATAGATGATACAGAAACAAGAGGTTGCTGTATATACGTAGGTAGACCAATGGACATTACGGTTGCATTAGAAGGTAGTACTGGTAATATAGTATTTAAAGGTTTAGCAGCTGGTTCATTTTTACCTATATTAGCTACTTCAGTAGTTTCTTACACTTTAGACGCTAGCGATACCGATCCAAAAGCAGACTGGGATATAGTAGCTTTATTCTAAGATGAGTATAGGTATAGGTACTCCAATATATGATCTGGCTAATCTACCTGGCCAAGGCGGAGGTAGTAGTGGTCCAGCTCTGCCTACTGTTGATTTAATCGATAATGCTTATTCTTTTAAGTTTGATGCTTCTTCTTCCACACATATGAAAATACCTAATTTTACGAGTGGAATAATATCTGAAGCAAATACTAACAGTGGGCTTTCTATTTCTGTTTGGTTTCAAACTAGCTCAATAAGTGTAAATTATTATTTAGTTGGGTCAGGAAAAAATCTTGTGGGCACATACACTGCGCAAGCATCTGGGGCAAATCCTAGGTTCTCTTTACGAGATAGTTCTTCTACAGAAATCACGTTAACAACAAGCGATGGTCCAGTTTCACCAAATGTATGGTATCATGCTGTCTATGTTTGGGATGGAACTGCTTCAGCTTTGGACAGAATGAAAATATATGTGAATGGACAACAAAATACAAGCTCTTCTGTTTCTGGACCAGAATCTTTACAAGCTAGCGGATCAAACCTTAGCGCTAATGGTTTAATAAATGCGTATAGAGATACACCGTTAAATGTTTCTTCGACTGACACTTTTATAGATGAAATAGGCATTTTTAGTAGAGCGTTATCTGGAGAGGATATAAAACTTATATATGATTCTACAAATGACAACCCTGGTAAAACAGCTAAGTTAGACACATTATCAACTGGAGCGCCTTACGCGTGGTATAGAATGGGAGATTAATTATGGGAACAAATTATATAGCTCCAACATGGAGACAACCGGAAAATGCTAACAAAGATAGGTTAAGTAATTACAGCATAACTTACGATGGATCTAACGATTATATAACCGTAAGTGATAATATATTTTCAGGTTTAGAAACTTGGTCTATGGCAGGTTTTTACAACATTTCTAGATTTGACGTTGATAGTGCTTTATTTGGAAAATATGGAAATTCACCTCAACAAATACTACTATATTGGGATAACCCTCTTGGGTGGAGATTATTGTGGGAGGGTGTTTCAACTGACGGACAACTAGTTCAGTTACCTACAATACAAGCAAATGAATGGCATTTTATCGCTGTAACTTATGATGGCACTACTGTTAAAATGTATCTTGACGATCAAGTATATACAAACTCAGTGACAACTGGTGCTATAATTTCAGATACATTGCCATGGCAAATTGGAGCTGATGGTGCTAATGCTAAAGATTTTAATGGTAAGTTAAGTCAATTAAGTTTTTATGATTACGCAGTAGGAGCAACAGAAATTACCTACTTAAGAAATGGTGGTAACCCTTTAGTTATTAGCGGTGCTGAACCTATAGCTTATTATCCATTAGGTGACAATTCAAATCCTACAGCTAATGCTGGTTATCCTAATATAATATCTGATGCAGACGCTGTTTTTGATTTTAGCACTGAAGATAATATAGAATCTCCTCATATTGATATGACAGGAGCAATGTCTATTTCAGGTTGGTTTAAAACTACTGACACTGGTTATAATATGATTTACCAAGAAGATGAAGCAGTAAGAAGTCCAAATGGTCCTGATAGAAATTGGTTTTTTAGTACAGTAAACAATGTATTAAGATTTGCGCAGTTTTATGACAGTGGAGGTAGTAATGTACTTAACACAAGCGCTATAACTGTTAATGATGGAAATTGGCATCACGGAGTATTTGTATGGGATGGTACTACTAATACAGATAGTATGAAAATATTTGTAGATGGTGTATTAAGAGGAAAATTAACAGCAAGCAAAACTGATAGAAGCAATGACGATATAACTGGAATGATTGGAGGTAATAATGCTACTTATGATATGAACGGTGAATTAAGTAATATTCAAATTTGGAATAATAACTTAACATATGGAACAGCTTCAGTTCTAGGTGACGTAGCAACAGGTGAGGTAGCTGAACTATACAATAACGGTTTACCTTTATCAGAACTGTCTGAAATACCTCAAAATAATAATTTATTAGCTTGGTACAAACTAAACCAATCAGCTGTTTTAACACCAGGCACTCCAACAAACTGGACTATAACTAAAATAGGTAATCCAGGTTATGCTAGCGGAGATGATGGTGGATGGGCTCAAAATGGGATTTTAAAAAGTCAAGACACTAATTCTTCCACTATATCCTCTGGTGATTACTTTCAGTGGAATTCACCTACTATATATACATCTGGTAGTAACATAGTTTTATCTTCATCTGGAGGAAACGCTGTTGGCGGTGGAGTTGGTGTGGAGGTTATATATCAATATAATATAGATGATAGCAGTTGGGTTACTTGGCACCAACATTCTGATACTAGTTATGGTGGAGGTACATATACAGTTCCAAGTACATCTAATTTAACAGTTTCTAACAATATAAAGATTAGAGTTCAATTGGCTGGTGGGCCGTCAAACGCTTCAGAAGTAACAGTTTCTGACATAAATGTGAATGGTGGAACCTCAAATTACAACGAAAGCTTTGATAATACTACAAGATATGGGTTTTTCCAAAGCCAAGAAACTCAACCACCGGCAACATTTTCAGCTGATCACTGGGAAATACCAGATAATAGATCAGCATACCCGCAAAGTTTTAATTTTAATGGAAGTAATGATTATATAGATTGTGGAACAAGTAGTAGTTTAAAACCTACTTCTGCTTATTCAATTTCAGGGTGGTTTAAATTAGATGATATAACAGTAAAAAGAACAATTATTTCTAATGATAACAATAATGGTTATATGTGTTGGGTTGATGCTTCGGGTAAATTATGGTTTTATCATTTTGATACACAATGGAGATCATTTCCATCTAATACTACATTAGTAGCTGATACTTGGTATCATTTTGCTTTGACTTGGGATTTATCAAGTACAACAGGAAAAATGTATATCAACGGAGAATATGATAGCCAAGCCACGAACTTTGGACAAGTAACCTATTCAAGCACACCTGTTTATATAGGAACGTATGGACCTTCACAATATTTTAAAGGAAATATTTCAAATATTTCAATATTCAATACGAAATTAGAGCTAACAGGAGCAGAATCAGTAGAATCTTTATATAACAATGGAACACCTCCTGATATATCTTCTTATAGTGGTTTAAAAGCTTGGTATAAACTTGATAATACAGATAACTATATAAATTCTCCTGAAAATTTAACATTTACCCCTGATTATTGGTCTATAGATCCAGCTAATATAACACCAGGTGCTACTGAAGCTTTAAATTTTTCAGGTGGTTATCAAAACTTACCAGGAGTGTACGAAGGTATAGAGTTTAATGATACACCTCTTACTGATAATAGATTTATAATGAGTTTCTGGTATAATCCTACTAAAGCTACAAATGATGGTAGTTATATATACCATAATTATTCGGGAGGAACTATTTCTATAGGTTTTTTTACAAATAGTTTTAATATTTATGCCGATCCTGCAACTGTAGGTAGTCATATGATGAGATATTACTTACCTGCTACTAGAACCGGTTGGCATCATTTAGTTATGTATATGAACCAAGGTTCAGGATCCACAGTTGATTTAAATAACACAGACAACTTAAGAATATATGTTGATGGAAGCGAGCTTAGCGTAGGTCTTGTTGTAGGTGATGTTTCTGCTTCTGTAGTTAGAACAGAAGCCAATAGATTAGGATGGACTACTGGTGGAAACTTTGAAGGTTTTCAATGGAGTAACTTGTCACTTCTTGTTGGAGACAATGCTGTGTTAAGTGCTATTCCTACTTTATACAATGGAGGAACTCCTGGCGATATATCTTCATTAAACCCAACTTGGTGGTATAAGTTAAATAGTTCAGATACTTCATTTCCAACATCTACCCCTCCAACGACTGCTGATAATGTATTTACAGTAACAGATTCAAGCGGTAACGCAAATACTACAACTGGTGCTTTTTACTATGCTAAAAGTTTAACTACACCAAGTGAAGTACCGTCTATACAGACAGTAAACGTAGTAGCTAATCAAGGTATTAGCTCAGGCATGACAGAAGCTAATTTAATAGATGAAAACGTCTCAGTTGCTAATGGTGAAAGTGATACTTTACCTGGAACAGCTTTAGTGCAAAGTGATCTAACTAGAAAGCAACCTTTTAGTAATTATAGTATAACTTTTGATGGAACAGAGGATTACTTTTCAATTAATTCTTCTGGTGCGTTAGACACTTTTTACGCAAATCCTTTTTCAATAAGTTTGTGGTTTAAATATACATCAGGAACTAGAGTTTTATTTACTAAGCAAGAAACGTCAAGCACTAGTACAAGAGTTGTGTACATATATACCAATGCTGGAAACATCTTGTGGTATGGTGGTGGAGCATCACCTAGTGCGACATCAAGCGGTGGTTTAAGTGATGGAAATTGGCATCACGCTGTTTTTGTAGCTGAATCTGATACTGTAGCAAGAATTTACATTGATGGAGTAGATGATACAGATGAGATTGAAAGAGATAGAATAGGCACAGGAAGCAATACTGGGTCTATAATACTTGGAACTAATTACAACAAAGATAACTTTTTCTTTAATGGTGAAATGAGTAATACAGCTATATGGACTTCTGCTTTAACTCCAGAAGAAATATTAGATCTTTATAACAACGGTGTTCCTACCAACTTAAATACTAGTTTTACTCCAGGTCCACCTGAGTACTGGTGGCCTATGGATGAAGATCACACTTACTTTAACGGTTCTGTTTTAATTGCTAGAGACGCGGTTGGTTCAACAGATGCTACAGGTGATAATGTAATTCAAGAAAATATAGTAGGTAACGCACCTGGTTCTACAGCTAATGGTGTAGGGTCAAACTTAACAATAACAAGTCTAAAAGGTGACATGCTAAACACCTCAAACAACTCATATAGTATTAATATGGCTGACTACGCAGACGGTGTAACTAACCCAGCAGATTCAGGCAGATCAACAAATGTACCTTAAATAAGTAAAAATGACAACATATATAGTGATAGATATAGATACGCAGACTAGTTTAATTGATTTTAGTCAGATAAATACTACAAGTTCACAAACAATGAGAAGAAACATAGCTAATACAGAAGCTATGCTATCTTATCAAGTAACTCCTAGTTTTATTACTAATGGTAGAGTTGTACCATTACAGACTTTAAATCATGAAGAAGCTTTAGCTTTGCTAGCAACTCCAGAGTGGACACCAGCTGATCCACCAGTAGAGTAACAAATAAAATACAATTAAATTAAATTAAATGAAAATTAAAGAAGAACAATTAAAGAAGATACAAGAGCAACAAGACGTACTAAATAAACTATTACATAACATAGGGTATTTAGAAGCTCAAAAGCACGCTTTAGCCCACGAGTTTGGCGATATGAATATTAAAGTGGAAGATTTTAAAAAAGAACTTGAAGAAGAGTATGGTAAGGTAAATATAAATCTTACTGATGGTTCTTACACTGAAATTGAAGAAGAGTTAGAAAATGTCTAGAGATATACGTAAAATAAGTATTGGAGCAGATTATAAAAATGAAGCTATGCATTATGCTGTAGGCCAATCGGTCTACGGCGGGCATAGTATTTCTAATATACTGTTTGAAGAAAAAGATAATTCTTACAATATATTCATAACTAAAGAAGACGAAGTATTGCCTTGGAAAAAGTTTAACTCTAATATGGCGATATCAGTTGAGTATGATCTTCAGTACTAATGGAAAGCTTATACAGATTTATCGTACAACCTAAAGGTGAACGTTACGATAATGAAAAAAAGGTAGGTGACAAAAGCCTTATAACTAACACTAGAATAGAAACATTTCAAAGCGTTAGTAAAAAAGCAATTGTTATAGCTGTTCCAAAAGCTTACAAAACAGAGATCAAAGTAGGCGATGAAGTAATCATTCACCATAACGTATTTCGTAGATTCTACGACATGAAAGGTAGAGAGAAAAACTCTGCATCATTTTTTAAAGATGATTTATTCTTTTGTGATATAGAGCAAATATACCTTTACAACCGAAACGATAATTGGATATGCAACTTAAACTATTGCTTTGTACATCCAGTTGCTTCTATAGATCAGTTTAGTACACTTAAAGAAGAACCTCTTCTTGGTATAATAAAATATAGTAATAAGTCCTTAGAAGCGCTAGGAATCAGTCCTGGAACCTTAATAACGTTTACACCCAACTCTGAATTTGAGTTTGTAGTCGGTGATGAACGTTTATATTGTATGAAATCAAATGATATAGCCTTAACACATGACGATCAAGGAGACAAAGTTAAATATAATCCAAGCTGGGCACAGAGCAGTTGAAGAGTTAATTAAGATAGCTAGAGAACCTATTGTAGACTCAGAAGATGATATATCAGCAGATAGATTAAAGAACGCAGCAGCGACAAAGAAATTAGCTATTTTCGATGCATTTGAAATATTAACTCGCATCGAGAATGAAAAGGATATGTTAGAGGATAAACCTAAGGAAGCAAAAAAGGAAGAAAAAGCTTTTAAAGGTTTTGCAGAAGGGAGAAGTAAGTGATGTACGAGCAAACATTATATAAAGTATTAAAAGATTATATCAACCCTAAAATACTTAAAAAAAACAATAGGTATAAAAAATGGGAGTATGGGTATAATAAAGAATACGATTTAGTTATAATCAGTAGAGACGGAACTATTGGAGACATCTACGAAATACAAGATCTCAAGATTGCTATACCAGCAGTCTCTGAATGCTTTAAACGAAGCGAAGATAAAAAGGAACAATACTGGGAGAGACAAGAATACCCAAAAGAACTAGCTAAAATAAAAAGTGTCTTTGACTGGGAAGAGTATCCTACAGATTTTAAAGAAAAATGGTATGACTATATCGATAAAGAATTTGAACGTCGTGAGAAAGGTTACTTTTATTATAACAAGGGTGTTCCTAATTATATCACTGGGACTCACTACATGTATTTGCAGTGGTCAAAAATCGACGTGGGTGCTGCCGACTACAGGGAATCGAACAAGTTATTTTTCTACTTCTGGGAAGCATGTAAAGCAGATACTAGGTGTTACGGGATGTGTTATCTTAAAAACAGACGATCTGGGTTTTCGTTCATGGCTTCAGCAGAGCTCGTTAACGCCGCCACAATGTCGTCAGATTCAAGATTTGGGATCTTATCAAAAACTGGGGCTGATGCCAAGAAGATGTTTACGGATAAAGTCGTACCCATATCTCTTAACTATCCGTTTTTCTTCAAGCCGATCCAAGATGGTATGGATCGTCCTAAAACAGAGCTCGCCTACAGGGTACCAGCTTCTAAACTAACTAGAAGAAAACTTGATGATAATGTTAAGTTATCAGATATAGTAGGTCTTGATACAACTATTGATTGGAAGAACACGGGTGATAACTCTTACGATGGTGAAAAGCTAAAGATATTAGCTCATGATGAAAGCGGTAAATGGGAGAGACCTGATAACATATTAAACAACTGGAGAGTTACAAAAACTACATTAAGACTAGGTAGTAGAATTATTGGTAAGTGTATGATGGGATCAACATCAAATGCTTTAGACAAAGGTGGAAACAATTTTAAGAAATTATATTATGATTCAAGCGTTACGAGAAGAAATAAGAATGGTCAAACAAGCTCGGGACTCTATAGTTTATTCATCCCTATGGAATGGTCCTACGAAGGATACATTGATACTTATGGACTACCTGTCTTCAATACGCCAAAAACTGAAGTCACTGGAATTGATGGAGAAGGAATTAACATTGGAGTTATCGAACACTGGGAAAACGAAGTCGAAGGACTTAAAGGAGACCAAGACGGATTAAACGAATTTTACAGGCAATTTCCAAGAACAACAAAACATGCTTTTAGAGATGAGACTAAACAGTCTTTATTTAACTTAGTTAAAATATATGAGCAAATAGATTACAATGAAGATCTAAACAATAATACTCATGTGACTAGAGGTTCATTTCAATGGACACAAGGAATTAAAGATACAGAGGTTGTTTTTTATCCAAATAATAACGGTAGGTTTAATTTAAGCTGGGTTCCGGATAAAAGTATTCAAAATAATGTGATAGTAAGAAATGGTGTTAAGTATCCTGGTAATGAACACATTGGTGGTTTTGGCTGTGATAGTTACGATATTTCTGGAACAGTAGATGGTAAAGGTTCTAATGGCGCTTTGCATGGGTTAACTAAGTTTAGTATGGAAAATGCTCCTCCAAATCATTTCTTTTTAGAGTATATAGCTAGACCAGAAACAGCTGAAACATTCTTTGAAGATGTTCTCATGGCGTTAGTATTTTACGGTATGCCATTGCTTTGTGAAAACAATAAACCAAGACTGTTATACTACTTAAAAAGAAGAGGATATAGAGGGTTTAGCATGAACAGGCCTGATAAGACTTTAAGTAAATTATCCACTACAGAAAAAGAAATAGGTGGTATACCTAACTCAAGTGAAGATATAAAACAAGCACATGCAGCAGCTATTGAAAGCTACATAGAAACAAGTGTAGGTTTACAAACAAATGGGTATGGAACAATGTATTTTCAAAAAACACTAGAAGACTGGGCTAAATTTAATATTAATAATAGAACTAAGTATGATGCTTCTATTAGTTCTGGATTAGCCATAATGGCTTGCAACAAAAATAAATATAGACCTACAGCAATTAAATCAAAAACTCCTGTAAGTTTACAGATAAAGACTTATGATAACACAGGATCAATTTCAAAAATAATAAGATAGATGCAGATTTATACTAATAGTAATAGCACATTCCCAGACCAGGTAGTACCTATGGCTGAGAAAGCTACTGAAGAATACGGACTGGCAGTAGGAAGAGCTATTGAAGGTGAGTGGTTTAGAAACTATAGAAGTAATGGTTATAGATTTCAAACAAACTATAATAATTTTCATTACTTACGTTTATACGCTAGAGGAGAACAACCTGTACAAAAGTATAAAGATGAACTATCAATAAATGGTGATTTATCTTACTTAAACTTAGACTGGAAGCCAGTTCCTATATTAAGTAAGTTTGTAGATATAGTTGTAAATGGCATGTCTCAAAGAAGTTACGAAGTAAAAACATTTGCACAAGATCCAGAATCAGTACGTAAAAGAACTGAGTACGCTCAAAGAATTTTAGAAGATATACAGCTTAAGCAGTATATTGAAGCTGTTAAGGCTGAATGGGGAGAAGATCAAGATTTAACTAAATCTACAGGTGAAGCTAGAACAGTAGAAGATGTAGCGGATTTACCAGCTCATATGCAATTGAGTTATAAACAGTCTATTGAAATAGCTGAAGAAGAACTTATAAACCAAGTATTAGATAAAAACAAATACGATTTTATTAGAAAAAGAGTTAACTACGACTTAACAGTTTTAGGTATAGGAGCTGTAAAAACTAATTTTAACGTATCTGAAGGTATTGTTTTAGACTATGTAGATCCATCAACTCTCGTGTGGTCTTATACAGATGATCCTAATTTTCAAGATCTATATTACGTAGGTGAAGTAAAAAGTTTAACAATACCAGAAGTAAAGAAACAATTTCCAAACTTAAATGCTGCTCAAGTAGAAGACTTAGAAAAGTATCAAGGAAATTCTGAGTATACTAGAAACTGGAATGGAAGACAAGATCAAAACACAGTTCAAGTTTTATACTTTGAATACAAGACCTTTATGGATCAAGTATTTAAGATAAAAGAAGGAGCAACTGGTTTAGAGAAAACATTAGAAAAGCAAGACACTTTTATACCACCTGAAGATGCTCAAGGATATAAAAGAGTATCTAGAACTATTGAGGTTTTATATACGGGTGCTAAAGTCTTAGGACATCCTATGATGTTATCTTGGGGTATGTCTGAAAACATGACAAGACCAGCTGCTAATACTACTAAAGTAAATATGAATTATAACATATGCGCTCCTAGAATGTACAAGGGACGTATAGAATCGTTAGTATCAAGAGTAACTGGTTTTGCAGATATGATACAGTTAACTCATTTAAAACTACAGCAAGTATTATCTAGAATGGTTCCTGACGGTGTTTATTTAGACATGGATGGACTAGCTGAGGTTGATCTTGGTAATGGAACTAATTATAATCCGCAAGAAGCTTTGAATATGTATTTTCAAACAGGTTCTATTGTAGGTAGATCTCTGACTCAAGATGGTGAAATGAATAGGGGTAAAGTTCCTATACAAGAATTAAACAGTTCCAACGGTCAAGCTAAAATAGCATCTCTTATTCAAACATATCAGTATTACTTACAAATGATAAGAGACGTGACCGGATTAAATGAAGCTAGAGATGGAAGTACTCCTGATAAAAATGCTTTAGTTGGTTTACAAAAAATGGCAGCAGCTAATTCAAACACTGCAACTAGACATATATTACAAGCAAGTCTATATTTAACGCTAAAAACTTGTGAAAATGTATCTTGTAGAGTTAATGATGCTTTAATGTTTCCTCTAACTAAAACAGCTTTAAGAGATAGTATATCTAATTTTAACGTAGGAACTCTAGACGAACTATCAGCTGTAAATCTACATGACTTTGGAATATTCATAGAGCTTGAACCTGACGAAGAAGATAAAGCTATGTTAGAGCAAAACATACAAGCTTCTTTACAGCAAGGTTCTATAGACTTAGAAGACGCTATTGATATAAGAAATATTAAAAATCTAAAGCTAGCTAATGAGTTTCTTAAAAAGAAACGAAAAGAAAAAGCTGCGAGAGATCAACAGATCGCTCAACAAAATATGCAAGCTCAAGCAGCTGCTAACGCGCAAGTGGCTGAACAGACTGCTTTATTTGAAGTACAAAAACAACAAGCTTTAACAGAATCTAAAGTTCAAATAGAACAAGCTAAGTCACAATTTGAAATACAAAGGTTACAAAACGAGGCTCAAATAAAACAGCAGTTAATGGAACAAGAGTTTCAATATAACATGCAGTTAGCTAAAGCACAAATTGGAGCAACGCAACAGAAAGAAAAAGAAATAGAAGATAGAAAAGATAAAAGAACTAAATTACAAGCAACACAACAAAGTGAAATGATTTCACAAAGAAAAAATGACGGTATGCCTATTAATTTTGAATCTCAAGGTAATGATACTTTAGGAGGTATGGGATTAGAGCAGTTTGCACCATCATAGATTATTATTAACTATTATATTATATTATGTCAGAAGAACCAAAAAAAGAAGGCGATTTTAAAATGAAAAAAAAGCCTAAAAAATTAAGTCAAAAAGAAACAATAACTAAAGTAGATTTTAAAAAGCAAGAAGAAGAAGCTATTCAAGAAAGCCAAGAAGAAAAAGCAAAAGAAATAGAAGCTTCAAGCGCTAACTCAGTTGCAGAAGTAGAAGTTAAAGGTGAAGTAAAAGAAGAACCTGTTAAAGAAGAAGTTATTGAAGAGACTGTTGAAGTTATTGAAGAAGTTATAGAAGAAATTAAAGAAGAAGAAGTTAAAAAAGTAATTAATGAAACACTAGAAGTTAATCTACCTGAAAACGTAGAGAAATTAGTTAACTTCATGAAAGAGACAGGTGGAGATATAAATGATTACGTAAACTTAAACAAAGATTATAGTTCATTAGATAATGAACAACTATTAAATGAGTATTATAAGCAGCTCAAACCTCACTTAAACAATGATGAAGTATCTTTTTTATTAGAAGATAAATTTTCATGGGATGATGAAAATGATGAGGAAAGAGATATTAAGCTTAAAAAACTTTATTTAAAAGAAGAGATTGCTAAAGCTAAAACTTATTTGAATAATTCAAAGAGTAAGTACTATGATGACATCAAGTTGAGGTCAAATTCTACTCAAGATAACAAAGAAGCTTTAGATTTTTACAATAAACATAACGAAGAGCAAAAAGTTATTCGTGAGCGTCATAATAATTTTAAAGATACTACACAAAAGTTTTTCAATAACGATTTCAAAGGTTTTGATTTCAATGTAGGAGAAAAACGATTTAAGTATAAAGTAAATAATCCTAATGACGTAGCAACAAATCAATCAGATTTAAACAATTTTGTTGGAAAGTTTCTAAACAAACAAGGTGAAATATCTGATGTGAATGGTTATCACAAAGCTTTATATGCCGCTAGAAATGCTGACAGCATAGCTAAACATTTTTATGAGCAAGGTAAAACCGATGCAATTAAAGATGTTACAGCTAGATCTAAAAACATACAACAAGAAACAAGACCTTCACAGGGAGATGTTTTTGTTAATGGTTTAAGAGTTAAAGCTATTAGTGGTTCAGATGGCTCTAAGTTAAAATTTAAAACAAAAAAATAAAACTTAAAAACTAAAAAAATGGGATTTGTAAACAATTCACCAGATGGTGCTTTTCCAGCATCTATTACGCCAATGCCAAAGAAGGTTACACAACCTACTAACTATATCGATTTTAACGATATAGCTAATGGACAATGGTCACAACAATATCTACCTGAGCTTTATGAGCAAGAAGTAGAAAGATACGGAAACAGGACTTTGTCTGGTTTCTTGAGAATGGTTGGCGCTGAAATGCCAATGACATCTGACCAAGTTGTTTGGTCTGAACAAAATAGATTACACATTGCTTATGAAGGTGTTGAAAGAACTGCTGGTAGTGACGTATTAACACTTACTGGTAATAACGCTGTAAGAGTAAATAACACTGTAGTTGTTTCTGACGGATTTAAAACTGTAAAATGTATAGTTTCTGTTGTTAGTGGTCAAGATATTACTTGTCTTCCTTATACAGAACCAGATTTAGACGATGTTTTTGGAGCGGTTAATTCAACTACCATTAAGCTATTTGTTTATGGTTCTGAATTTCCAAAAGGAGTAAATGGAATGGGTGGATCAATTAATCCAGAACTAAAATCGTATACTAACTCTCCAGTTATCATTAAAGATCAATTTGAAGTATCAGGTTCTGATGCTGCTCAAATTGGTTGGGTTGAAGTTTCAACTGAAGATGGAACATCTGGATACTTATGGTATTTAAAAGCTGAGTCTGAAACAAGACTAAGATTTGAAGATTACCTTGAAATGGTATCAGTTGAAGGTGAACTTGCTACTGCCACATCTGGTGCAAAAACAGGTATGGGTACTACTGGTCAATTTACAGCTGATGTAGATCCAAAAGGTACACAAGGTATGTTTGCTGCTATTGAAGACAGAGGTTTAGTATGGAATAATTTTGCTGGTGCTGCTGCTCCTGGAGCTGGTGCATTAGGAGATTTTGATGCTATTCTTAAGCAATTAGACAAGCAAGGTGCTATTGAAGAGAACATGTTATTCTTAAACAGAGCTACTGCTCTTGATTTTGATGATATGATCGCTGCACAAGCTGGTGGAGGTTATGCTTCTACTCAAGCTGCATCTTACGGTTTATTTGATAACGAAGCTGAAATGGCGTTGAACTTTGGATTCGGTGGTTTTAGAAGAGGTTCTTATGACTTCTACAAAACTGACTGGAAATATCTAAATGATGCGACTACTCGTGGACTTACAAAAGATATCGATGGTGTAATGATTCCTGCTGGAACATCTACAGTGTACGATCAAATGCTTGGATCAAACATCAGAAGACCTTTCTTACACGTAAGATATAGAGCTTCTGAAGCTGATGATAGAAGAATGAAAAACTGGATCACTGGTTCTGTTGGTGGTGCTTACACTTCTTCTTTAGATGCAATGCAAGTACATTTCTTATCTGAGAGATGCTTAATTACTCAAGCTGCAAATAACTTCGTGTTATTTAAAGCTACTGTATAATTATATAACGTGGGGAGAAATCCCCACTTTATTAATCTTTAAATAATAAAAATTATGAGCAATGCAGTAAAAATAAAATATAAGGATCATAGTAACTATATACTTATAGGAACTAATGATGTTTTGTATGTAGAGCAAGCTACTAGTGCCACTGTAATGAAAATATGGTACAATGTATTTAGTGAAGCAGGAGGAAAAGTAATGATGAACGAAGTTGAGTTTGGTGTTAATGTAACAGCAGCAGACGTTAAGGCATTACAAAATTTAATAAAAGAACAAAACAAAAAACCAGGATCCACGATTCCTGTGTATAAACTAATAGGAGACGATGGATCAACGGATACATTCATAGATAGTATAAATCTTGATTCAGCAACTCCTACAAACCCAATAACTCCTTAATTATGAGCAATTATTTAATAATACCCGTAGAATCTGGAGCCTTACTTGGTGGTGCAGATACTTTAAAAAGTTCCCTTACGACTGACACAACAACAGGAGCACCTGCTACTTATACGTTGAGTCAAGACAGTGGGGATATAACTACAAATGGATCTGGTAAACACGCAATATTAACATGCGTTATAGCATCTGGTGAAACTACACTAAGCGGTGGAGCAGGTAGAGTTGGTGTAGCACTTGGTAACCAAGGTTATGGATACGCTGTTGGCGACACAATAACTATACCAGCTGGGAAGCTAGGTGGTTCTTCTACGGAAGCCGTACTTACATTAATTTCGACTGACTTAGTAGATAGCGCTCCTGCATCTGGTGAAATCTTAGCTGAGGTTGATGATTTTGGCGTTTGTTATGGTGGTGGTGTTGCTGAATTTAAAATTCAATACCTAAGTGGTTATGACACTTCTGGAGGTACTGCAAGAGAAATATCTTGTTATATAACCCCTGCGCAACCATCTGCTCAAGCGTTAACAAATCAACTTACTAATTCTATTTCTAAATGTATTATGGCTGAAAACAGCCAGCATATTTTAGATCTTGGAGATAGTAAAGTTGTTCAAGTGAGCTTTGGCTAAAAAAAACAATAATGATCCCGCTTCGGCGGGGTCTTTTTAATTATTATATTATATTATATTATGGAAACAAAAGAAAAAAAAGCTCCAGCTAAAGCTGAAGTTAAAAAAAATACTTGGGAGTATAAAACTAGAACTTACTACTTAACAGGTAATAAAGAACCTTTAATTCTAAAGTTATCTTCAAGACATACCAATAGGCATCCTCTATTATGGTTTGACGAAGAAAAAGGATATGAAAGAGAATTAAGATATGCAACTAATCAAAAATCTATATTTGTTGATGAGCAAACTGGCCCAGTAACACTAGAACATATAATTTTTGAGAATGGCGTTTTAACAGTTCCTAAAGAAAAAGCTTCATTACAAAGACTTTTATCAATATATCATCCAGCTAAAGACAGGATATATAAAGAACATGACAAGGTTGAAGATGCTAAAGACGAGTTAAGTTGGATAGAATTTCAAATACAAGCGTTGAATGCTGCTCAGAGTTTAGATGTAGATCACGCAGAAGCTATATTAAGAGTAGAAATTGGATCTGAAGTTTCTAAAATGAGTTCTAAAGAAATAAAAAGAGATTTACTAGTGTTTGCTAAAAAAAGCCCACAAACATTTATGGCTTTATTAGAAGATGGAAACGTAGAGTTGAGAAATCACGCTATAAAAGCTTCTGAAGCAGGTATTATTGCATTATCTCCAGATCAAAGAACATTTAGTTGGGCTAGTAATGGTAAAAAATTAATGACTGTTCCATTTGATGAAAATCCGTTTTCAGCAATGGCAGCTTGGTTTAAAACCGATGAAGGACTTGAAGTCTATAAATCAATAGAGAAAAAGTTCAAATAACAAGTGACTATATAATTAGGGTGGTATTTCGCCACCCTTTTTTTTTAAAAATATTAAAATGGTAAACGTAAATCAAGTATATCAAACTGTTCTATACATACTAAATAAGGAACAAAGAGGTTATTTAACTCCAGCTGAGTTCAATAAAGTAGCTACTCAAGTTCAATTAGAAATATTTGAACAATATTTTGAAGAGCTTAATCAAGCATTGCGTATGCCTGACAACGATAGTGAATACGCTAACAGAGTAAAAAACCTAAATGAAAAAATAGGTATGTTTGAAACTCATGGCGTATGTACTACAACAGCCTCACCGTTGTATTCTTTTCCAGATGATTTACACAGAATAGGTAGCATAACATATAAAGATAAATTACTTCAAGAAATGAGTAGAAGAGATTATGTTTTAATAAATAAATCTCCTTTTACTAAACCTACTGAATCTTTTCCTGCTTATGTACTAGATGGTTTAGCTACTCCTTTTGCACCAGCTACCCCTGGTCTAAAAATGGATGTGTATCCAGATACTATAAGCAGCGATTTACCTATATTTTACATACGCAAACCACTAGATGTTGTTTGGGCTTATAAACCAAACGTTCAAGGCGGTTACGTATATCAAGAAGCAGCTGATCCAGCCGCTATTCCTAACACTGGCTCAGTGCAGTTTGGATTACACCCTACCGAACAAGTTAACATTATATTAAACATACTTATGTACTCTGGAGTAATAATAAGAGATCAACAAATTGTACAAACAGCTTCTGCTATGATACAGCAAGATACAGCAAACGAAAAAACTTAATAAAAAATGGGATTAATAACAGAAAGTAACGAAGAGTATTATTCAGCTGAGAAAGTTTACCCTATAAACGCTGGAGCGACACAAGTAGAGTTTAAAACAACTTTTAATACAGAATTAGTTTTAGCATCTTCAAGTGGACCAGCTAATTTCTATCTGCAAGAGTCTACGGATGGCGGAGCAACATGGACCGACAATACCGGCACATTAACATTAAGCGATAACAACAAAACAGTTACAACTACTGCTTCAATAGGAAGCGCTTTGTCTAGTGTTTTAGCTAGAATTATATTAACTGTACCTGCTAAATGGAATAATTACGGTGGTTACGAGTATATATCTTTAAACGAAGTTATAAACAATTTTATAGTAGCATATGTAGGAGACGGAAAGCTTATACCTAATGTTAAAAGAACTGACGTTATGTTTTTTGCTAAAAGAGGTGTTCAAGAATTTAGTTATGATACTTTAAAAAGCATTAAGTCTCAAGAACTGACTATACCTGATAGTTTGTCTGTTATAATTCCTCAAGACTACGTAAACTATGTAGAACTTGCTAGAATAGATAACTTGGGTGTAAAACATATTATATACCCAGTTAATAATTTAACTATAAATCCTTATACAGTTCCTTTACAAGACACTAGTGGTGTTCCAACTCAAGACTCTTATGGTTCTAATTTAGAAGGAACGTCTCAAACTAATGAAGCTTGGGCTACAGCTAATGATAAGCAGATATCTGGAAATTATAATTGGAACGATTTTAATAATGTAGATACATTAGGTTGGAATTGGTGGAAACTAAACTATGGACAGAGGTACGGTTTAGATCCTCAATATTCTCAAGGTAATGGATGGTTTAGTATAAACGATAGAGAAGGTAAGTTTTCTTTTAGTAGTAACCTGAAAAACGAACTAATTGTATTACAATACATATCTGATGGTGTTTCTAATGATGCTGATACTAAAATACCAAAAATGGCGGAAGAAGCTATGTACATGCACATATTGTATAGTATACTTGCTAGTCGTGCCAATATCCCAGAATACGTAGTTAGAAGATACAAGATAGAAAGAAGAGCAGCATTAAGAAATGCTAAAATAAGATTATCAAACATAAAACTTGAAGAAATATCTCAAGTTATGAGAGGAAAATCTAAATGGATCAAACACTAAATTAAATGGCTGAGATTAGAGACAATTTTATCAAGTCTAAGATGAATAAAGACTTAGACTCAAGGTTAATTCAACCTGGAGAGTATAGAGATGCTCAGAACATTGCAGTAAGTAAATCAGAAGGTGAAGATGTAGGCGCTTTAGAAAATGTATTAGGCAATGTATCTTTAACTGACTTTGGTCTAAGCTCAGAATGTAACTTAGATATTATAGGTTTTTTTGCCGAAGATGTAAGTGGAGTTATATATGTGTTTATAACTAACTACATCGATACTTCTACTGATCTTTTATCTAATTTTGCACCAGAAGCTGCTAAGTGTTATATAGCTGCTTATAATACTAATACAGGTGTTGGTTCAATACTTGTTCAAGGTAATTTTCTAAATTTTTCTAAAGCTTCTAAGATATACGGTGTAAATTATATAGGAGAGTTTTTGTTTTGGAGTGACAATAGAAATCAACCAAGAAAAATAAATACTACAAGAGCTTTAAACGATATATCTTATTACACTAATGAAGATCAAATATCTGTAGCTAAAATATACCCACATAAATGTATACAGCTAGTTAATTCAGAAGTAGTTCTGATGAATAAAAGTGGAACAGGTACAGGTTATACTGTTCAAGATAATGTTCCGACGAGAGCAACGTTTCCAAGCACAGGCTTTGGATTAACATTTAATATATTAACCGTAAGTGGTGGTGGAGATATAACGAGTTTTGAAATAGCTGACGTTGGACAAGGTTACGAAGTTGGAGATGTAGTAACAGTTCCATCAGAATTTGGAACAGGCATTAGCTTTAGCCTATCAGTTGAAGATGTGGCCATGATGGAAGACGTTGTAAGCGAAAAACTTCCTGATGGAATTACTCCAAACCCTCTTTACGATGCTAACTTCTCTGGTGATAAAAACTTTTTGAAAGATAAATTCGTAAGATTTGCTTATAGATATAAATTTGAAGATGGCGAATATTCTTTAATATCTCCATTTACTCAACCTTGTTTTGTTCCTGAACAAGATGGATATTTTATTGGTGAACAAGAAAATCAGTCTTATAAAAGCACTGAAATAGAATTTATGCAAAATAAGATAAACAATATAAGTTTACTTATTCCAGCGCCAGGTTTTTTTGAAGGTACAAATAGATCAGCTCAATGGTCTGATGCCGAAGACAAATTTAAAGTATCAGAAGTTGAAATAATATATAAACAATCAGATCAAACATCTTTAAAAGTATTAGACAGCAAAGATGCTTCTGCATGGGGAAACATTGTTTATAAATACTATAGATACAACTACAAGTCAGAAAAACCTTATAAAACACTTCCAGACACAGCATTACTTAGAGTATATGACCAAACTCCATTAAGATCTTTAGGTCAAGAAGTGGCTGGAAATAGAGTTATATACGGAAATTATATAGATAAAGGAACGCCGCCGGCTAATTTAGATTACGTTGTTTCTGTTAGCGAAAAGTTACCTTTATTAGGTGCTGCTAGTAGTTCTATAAGAAAAGAATATCAAAACCATACACTAAAGCAAAATAGATCTTATCAAGTAGGCGTAGTGTTATCTGATAGGTATGGTAGACAGTCTACAACTATACTCTCGTCTATAGATTCTATAAATACAGGTGATGGTAAAATCCTACAAGGGTCTACTGTTTTTGCTCCGTATAAAGCTGGTACTAATACTAAAAATGAAATAACTCCCACCGACTTTTCCTACTATCCAGGTGGAGCTGATGATTTATTGGAGCAATTTGATACTTGGGCTGGTGATTCTTTAAAAATAACTTTTAATTCACCTATACAATCAGTTAAGTCTGATATAACGGGTGAACCTGGGCTGTATAGTGCGACTAATCCAACTGGTTGGTATAGTTACAAAATAGTTGTAAAGCAATCTCAGCAGGAGTATTATAACATATTTTTTCCAGGATTACTAAATGGATATATAGATGGTGAGTCTGCTTATCCGTTAGCGGCTTCGGATAGTGAACCAATAGGTCATATAGCTATTTCGTCAGACAATATTAATAAAATTCCTAGAGATTTATCTTTAGTTGGTCCTAATCAACTAGTTTTTAGAACAGGTAGACCTAGCTTTGAAGACGATCCATCTTACTATGAGTTTTTAGATACTGGAGGAACAAAATTTGTTGTAGATCCGTATACAGAAGAAGGAGAAAACATATTAAAAACTAGAGATAGAGAAAGAGATTTAGACTCAGGTAGTCAAATAAACAATGCTAGTGTAAAGCTTTTTCCTAGAGTAATGAATTATGCTAAGGCAAACACTCCTTTCCCACTTGGCTTAGACCTAACCGCTGCCACGGCCGATGATGTTAGCGTAGGAGATATTTATAGCGTTGTAGTTAATAAGGTGCCCGCCATTTTTAATGATCCTAATTACAATGGGTGGGGGAAAACAGGTAGAGGTATGACTATTAGAGTTGTTTCTGTAACAGCTGCTAATAAAATAAATCAAATAGAAATTGTAGATTTTGGTAGTGGTTATAAAGATACTGATCCAACAGCGGTGGAAGGATTTAATAAATACGAGATAGCTGTTCCTGATAGTGGAGCATATATTGGCTTAAGACCTATAATATGGTTTGATTTAAGCCGAGTAGCTAATACATCTCAATGGTACCCTGGGCAAAAAGAAGATGTTGTTGTAACGGTAGGTAGTGGAACGGACTTAGGTCTTTGGAGCCCAAGTGCTGTAAGTCCATATAATACAGCCCCTGTGTTTTTTGGTTATCAAAACAATCCTTTAATAGGTAAAATAGAATTAGCTGATTACACTATGGGCGCTGTAGGTCCTAGTGTTAATGCACATAATTTAGTATATAGTATAGTAGCACAACCTCTTAATGGTTCTGAATACGTTGCTGGATCACAAAATATATCTACTCAAGTAGTAGGAGATGATGGTGGCGTTGGACTATTAGTGAATATAGAAGAAGTTACTGGTGGAGTTCCTACTAAAATATCTATATCAAATGCAAATTCTAAAGATATACAAGGATATACTGCTGGAGATAAAGTGCTTGAAATAACAGGAGCTGGTGATGGCGAAGCTACATTTACTTTAGGCGTAACAAAAAAAGAATACCCAGGTCTTATGACACCTGCTTTTTCAGTATACGAAACTACTCCTATAGATTCTAAATTAGATATTTATTGGGAAACTAGTACATCAGGGTTAATTGAAGACTTAAATGATCTTATAGAGGCTGGTGATATTTATACGCCTAGATCTTTAGATGCTTGGAACTTTAATCTTGTAGAGTCTTTTGCTAGTGGTTTACCTATTACAGATTACTTTTTTGCAAATGACACAGCAGGCAATAATCTAGCAACTGCTGTAATGGAAATAAATTCTGTTATAGATAATCTAGGTAATGAAAGAAAAACTGATTTTGATATCGAAGTAGATCCAGTTAATCCAGGTAAATATAGAATAAAAACAGCTAGTTTATTTTATTATGGAGCAACTGGAGAAACTTATACTTTCTACATAAAAGTAACAGCGCCTAGCTCGGTAAGTAATTTTCCTATAACATCTATACTATCACCTAATGAGCCTACAATTCTTGGCAATGCTAGTCCTAATTATGGAGCAAATACTTTAACTGGGTCTGCAAGCATAGATAAAAGTGTTAGCTTAGAAATGACTCCAGCTTTGTTAGCTGCTAAAAATGGCTCCTTTGATAGCTCAAGAAATAACTTAGGTTTGACATGGGATGTTATAATAAAGTCTGGTCCTAGTGTTTTATATCCTGACAATGCTTTTTCAGTATCACAATTTACTCCTAATTTAGGTATACCTATAGTTTCTTGTTTAGCATTAACACCTAATGGTACTTATACAATAGAACTAAACGTTCAAGACGAAGGCGGTTTATCAACTTCCACGTTCGCAGAAACTCAAAGATTAACTAGAGTTGTTACGGTTACAGGTCCAGAGGTCGGGTAATAATATTTTTTAACAAGTGATTATATAAACATGGCAGCAACAATAGAGGTAAAATATTTTAATTCTTTCTGGTTGAAGAAGGTTGTAAATAACACTTCGACAACTAATGATCAAGGTTCTTGGCCTGGTTTACCTTGGAATCCAAAGGGTTACGAAAACATACCTTTTCCTTTTGGAACTAGTGGAAGTCCAGGTACTCCTAAGACTGGTTATCAAAACTTCTATATAGAAGAGTCTAGATATAAAGGTGGTTTTAACAATACTGGCTTATCTCTAGGTGTAAGAGCTTATGTAGTTGATGACAACCCAAGAAGAGTAGATAGGTCTAGTAGTTTAATTTACTCAGGTCTAATTAACTCAAGAACTGGTTTTAATGAAACAAATGTATTTTCCATTGGCGCAGCTATAATAAAAGATTTAGACCCTTTAAATGGTACTATTCAAAAACTTTATACAGAAGATACTAATCTTATAGTATTCCAAGAAAAGAAAGTAAATAAGGTTTTAATAAATAAAAACGCATTATACTCAGGCGATCAAGGCTCTGTAGAATCAGCTAGTGTTAAATTCTTAGGGCAACCTGTAGGTTATTTAGGTGAATATGGTATAAGCACCAACCCAGAATCTTTTGCTATTTATGGTTTTAGAAAGTACTTCACAGACCGTGACAGAGCTGCTGTTTTAAGGCTGTCTAGAGATGGTATAACTGAAATAAGCATGTATGGTATGCGTGACTATTTTAGAGACGAATTACAGAAAGTTTCTAGTGAGTATCTAAGTGATGTTAGTGTTTTTAATGTTCCAGATTTTGTAGGATCAGGTGATACAAATACAATAACCGTAGAAGTTAGGGATATATGTGATATAGACTTAGGTTCACAAGTTTTTTACGAAGGTTTTTCAGGAGGTTTTGTTACGGAAGTTGCAACCACTGGAGTTCAAGACCAGTTCAATGTAACTTTTTCAAGTCCTATTTTATTGTCAGGTAATTACAATAACACTGAAATTAGATTTACTAAGTTTTACAAAGGTCAAGCACCTGGTGGTTGGGATATACATAACGCTATGTATACTTTATCATTACAACAAAAGCCTAGGTATATTTCTAAAAACACAGACTATGCTACAGTTTCTTTTGATGAAACAGTTTCAGGATGGACTAGTTTCTTTAGTTACAAGCCTTCTTTCTTAGGAAGTTCTAAAAATATATATTATAGCTTTGTTGATAGTAACATATACGAACATTATTATCAAACTATACCAGATAACAACACTAGAGGAGTGTTTTATAATGAACCAAAAGCTTCTGCAAGTGTTACCTTCGTATTTAATCCACAACCTGTTTTAGTTAAGAATTTCAACACTATAAGCTACGAGGGTAGTAATGGTTGGAAAATGGATTTCTTTGCCTCTGATTACACGGGTGTTGATCCTGACTTACAAGTTTCAGGAGAACTTTCAGATCCTTTTACATACGTGGATAATAATCAATATAGAGACTCTACCAAGCCAGTTTTAAGCTACAACATGGGTAAATATGAAGTAGATCAAGTCACTTATTATGGAGGTTTTGATAGAAAAGAAAACAGGTATGTAGCTAACCTTATTAATAACTCTACACAAGCCCCAGGTGAAATAATTTTTGGAGCTAGTATGTCCGGTATTAAAGGATATTTTGCTACTGTAAAAATATCTACTGATAGCGAAACTCAACCAGGAGGTATGAAAGAATTATTCTCTGTAGCTAGTAACTACGTTATGTCTTCATAAAATATGGAATTAAATTTAATAAAATCAAATAAAAAAGAACTATCTAGGACAGATCTAATAGAAGAGCTAGGCAAAGAAATGATAAATAATGCTGATGGCGAAACTATTATTGGTGATGGAAAAAATCTAGTTAATGAAGGCGGTGGAGTTATTGTTACACATGAGTTTACTGATGGAGTATATATAAGAAGAATGGACTTGCAGAAAGGTAGCGTAGTAGTTAGTGCTGTACATAAACAGAAACATGTATGGTTCTTAATGAGCGGTAATGTAACTGTAGCTGATAAAAACGGCATACAAGATTATCAAGCACCTTGTTATACTATATCACAACCTGGAACACAAAGAGTTATAAACGCAAATGAAGATTCAATATGGATAAACTGCCATAAAAACCCTACTGACACAGAGGATTTAGATTTCTTAGAAAAAGAAATGGTAGCTATGAGCGTAAAAGAATATGAACAATCTATAAAAAATAAATAATATGACAGCAATTTTAGCAATAGCTTCACTAGCTTTAGGAGCGGGATCAGGCATTGTCTCTATGTCACAACAAAAGAAAGCCGCACGTTTAGAGGCTGGTAAGGCAAGAAGGCAAGAAAAAAGACTTAAGGAGTTAGAACAAATGCGTGCACCTGTAATTGATCAATCTCAAAAAATAAGAGATCTTAAAAGTCAAGTATTTAATCCATATGAACAAATGGGCGTTGCTATGAAAGGTGTTGAAATGCAATTAGAACAGCAAGACCAAGATTTAGCTAACACGTTAGACGCTATCAACAAAAGTGGTACTTCAGCTGGTGGAGCAACAGCTTTAGCTAGAGCCGCTGCAGAAGGAAAAGCTAAGGTTGCTGCAAGTATAGAAAATCAAGAAGCAGCTAATCAAAAATTGAAAATAACCGGTGAAGCAAACAGATTAAAACAACAAATGGACCTAGAACAACTAGCTATAGCTGAAGAAGTAAATGCTTTTGATAGACAAGAAACAAGAGACATAGCACAACTAGATAGAGCATCCGATTTGATGGATCAAAGCAATCAAAACGCTATAGACTTAAACGCTGCTGGTAGCGCTGCTATGATGTCTGGAGTATCAAGTGGTATAACTGGAGCAATTGGTTTAGCAGATACCGAATTGATTCCAAAAAAAAAAAGATGAACAACTCTAAACAATACAAATCCATGGCATCTGGGGTGACGGGTCATACTGGTAATTTTTAAAAATATACGCAATGAGTTACGCAAGTCCTAAAGGGGTAAATTACAATAAAAAAATGGAGATAATGGCATCTAGTATAGCTAACTTTCAAAACGCTATGACTAGTTCTATTGAAACATTTACTAAGAAAAAGCAAGCACAGCAAGCTGAAGCAGATAAAAAAATACTAAGAGATGAAAAAGCTTATGGTAAGTTTAATGAAGATTTTTTAGCAGCTAAGCAAGTTGCTAGTACTTTAGCTTCTGGAATTAAAGACAAAGAAGATAAAAACTCTTTACAGTCTCAAATAGACAACCAATTAAGTTTTATTGGAGCTAATTTAAAAACAACACTAGACGGCTTAGGTCCAGATGCTTCAAATCAACAAGTATTAAACGCTACTAATGACGCTATATTAAAAATGAGACAGTTGAAAGGTGACATGGGTCATTTATTAACTGCTTTCAATGATTATAAAGAAGCTATACAATATGGAGCAGAAGAAGGTGGAGCGCTGGTATTAGGTAATGGAAAGAACGCTGATTTAATAAACATGTTTGCGTCATGGGAAGATGGTAAGCAAAATGTAGTAATATCTAGTCAACCAGGAGATCCTACTTTTCAAATATCTTTATTAAGTGATAAAGTAAAAAGAGATTCAAGTGGTAATCCTATTGCACCCACTGGGCAGTATGGTACAACAGGAAAGTATGATTTCGAAATAGAAGAATCTTTTAATTTGTCAGACTGGTCAACTAAAGTTGCTAAGAGTGGCGAATATTTCGATACAGTACCAGATGAAAAAATTATATCTGGAGCTATTGCTGATGGTGCTAAACGACTAGAGAAATTGGTTAATAGTCAGGTATTAGGAAAGCCTGATCCTAATGGTAGAAAAGATACAAAAGGTAATCCTATAGATATGATATTGGACCCCAAAAAATTAGCTGCATTTCAAGCAAATGGGATGAATGACAATAGGTATGCTAACATAACAGATTTAATACCTGGAGAAGATGAAGCCATTTTCCAATCAATGGGAAATAATACCGTAAATTCTAATCAACAAATTCCTAAAATAGATCCTGTTACAAAGCAACCAGAACTAGATAACAAGGGTAATATTATAATGATTACGTCACCTACCACGCTTATGACTAGAGATAAATTTGACGCTAAAACCTATAGAGCTCAAGTGTTAGATAAAATAGTTGCGCAATATAACATGCTTTAATTAATAAAATATACATGATTTCTATAGATACAATTTATAATAAAATTAAAGAATCTTACGGCGAGCAGTTTACTTTAACCAGTGAAGAGTTAGATAAAATGCTAATAGAAAATGGAGCGTATAGAGAAGCAATGTTCGATCATTTATCTGACTTTGACCCTACTATAATACCTGATATAAACAAGTGGATGGAAGAGCATTCAGGTGGTAGTGTAGCTGTAGGTGGAGAAGGTAATAGTTTAGGTAAATTTACTGGGTTTGATCAAACTACTTTACCTAAAGAATATAATAGTGGTGATGAGGAAGTAGAAGAAGAAGAAGAATGGAATCCAAATCCTAATATAAATTATGAAACTTTACCATTAGTAGATGTTGAGCGTACCAAGTATGAAGAGTGGAAGACAAAAAAGGTTAAAAAAGAAGAAGCTGAAACGACTCTAACAGATCAACAAAATGCTTTAATACAGCAACAATTACCACCAAATGCTATTGGTATAATTAAAACACCACCATCTCCATTATTAAATTTAGGCACAACAACTGGACTTTCTGCAGCTCTTCTTGGTGATACTTTAGAAGCTACAGAAGAAGATAAATCTATTTTTAATATCAATTTATTTACACCGTCTGAATTAAATGTAGATCAAGAGTTATTAGATTACAAAGAAGAAGTTTTTGGTGTTCAACCTACTGAATCTAAAGATACTGAAGTAAGCGTTAGGCAAGGTAAAGGATCTCAAGGTTTATACGAAATATTAAATAATAATCTACCAGACGGCTTTAGAGTATTGTCTAATAACTTAGGCCAAGGAAGAGAAGAGTTAAATCCATTTAAAAACCCTGAATGGAAAAAGACTGGAGGAGCTAATTACTCTACAGGAATGTTTGACGAGGAGACTGTGGTAGTAGTTGCTCCTAATGGTGAAATGCATGAGATAAAGTCATTTTTACCTGAAGCAAAAGATCCAGAAGAAGCTCAAAAAGAATTTCTTGAGTTTTTAAACACTCAACTACTTAATGAAGAATTAGCTGAAAGTGGAGGAGTAACTGGTATAGCTGATAAATTAACTAAGTATATAGCAGAAGGAAAGATTGAAGCAGGATTACCAGCAGATGAAAAGAACTACACTGAAGAGCAGAAAAAAACTCTTAAGAATGTAGTTGCTAAAGCTAAAGCTAGAATAGAACAAGAGACTCAAGCTAATGTAGATAAAAAAACTAAGTTAATAGAACTCACCGTAGCTAGAGAAGAAGCTGAAGTAGCAGCTTTGTTTCAAGATGCTCCAGTTTTTTCTTCTATAGAGGAAGAAAATATATATATTAAAAACGGAGGAACTATTGATGGAGGAGCTTTTGGATTATCAACAAAAGAAAGAAGAGAAATAAAAGAAAGAGCTTTGCTAAGTAATTTTGATGTTGTAAAAGTGACTAGAATAGCAGGCGGTAAGTATGTTTCTACTGTAGAAAAGCAAGAAAATAAAGAAGAACTAGAACAAGCATACGCGGAGTTATTAGCAGAAGATAACCAAAACAATGTTGAAAGAAAAGTACCGTTAATATCAGAGAGGACTGTTCCTATTCCTGGCACTTCTCTTTCAATAACTAAAGAATACTCTCAAGCTGTAAAAGATAAAGCTATATCTAACATCCAAGTTAAAATGGAAGCTGAAGCTAGAGGAGGTAAATATGAAGATTTTATCGAAGGCGATAGTGAGACCATTGGAAAGTTTGATCGTCAGCTTATTAGAAGTTATAAAGCTAAACTAAAAGTTGAAGCTTCTGATAAAGTTATAAGATCTAAAGCTGTTGTTGATTATACTAGAAATAAGCTTGCTCAAACATTAGATGTAGGTGTAACAAATTTAATAGAGTTAAATGAATTTACTAATAACAAAGCTATTGTATATAATGTAAAGCCAGGTGACAAGGTCTATGAATCAAGCGACGGTAGATTTATTCCAGCAGCACTGTATGATAATGCTATGGCTGAAAAAGATATATTAACAGCTAATAGGGACAGTTTTAATAAATCAAGAGATAGATTTTTTAGAAACGCGGCTGCTGAGTTTAAAGAAGAAAAAGATTTTGATATAATTAAAAGAGAATATAATGATGCTGTTAAATTTGTAAATCAATTTAGCATAGCTAGTGCTGACTTAATAATAAATGTAGGTTATGGAATATATAAGTTAGGAACTTTAAATAGCATTGCGGCTAAAATGACAGGCATAGATGACCCGATAGATGGAGCAATGTTAGCTTGGAATGGTTTTAAAGAAGAGCAAGCTAATTTAATGAAAAAAGATGTAGCTTTTGGAGACATAGATACTTTAGCAGAAGTAGGTTCTTATGCGCTTCAATCAGCAGCTCAGCAATTACCTATTATATTGTCAATGATAGCTACTGGTGGTATAAGCGGTGCTGTTGCTAAAGGAGCAGGATTAACCGGTAAAGCTTTAACACAGGTTGGGAGAATAAGTAGTTCAACTATGATTGGATTAAACAGCTTTGGAAGTAAAGTAGGTTCCATGAATTACGAGGAATATGCTACTGGAATGGATTTGTATTCAGATGCTGAAATACTTTTAAAAGGTATAGGGTATGGAGTAGTAGAAGGAGGTTTAGCTTATGTATCTACAGCAAAAAGTTTAGGATCTCAAGTTAATAGGGTAAAAGGTTTTAATCTTGAGAAAGCAGTTGTAGATCAAGCAGAGGAAGAAGGAAGAAAATTATTTATCAAACGAATGCTAACTGCCGAGATACTACCAGAAACTGCAATAGAAATGGGAGCTGAAGGCTTAACTACTGGACTACAGAATATGATAGATGGTAGACCTTTCCTAGAGAACATGAATGAAACTCTTGTTTCTGCTGGTATTTGGGGAGCTGGTATGTCGGGAATGTCTAGTGTATATGCTTTTGGAGCTAAAGATTTTACATCTGCAGATAATCTAAGACAAATAAGAGAAGCAACTACTGACCACAATAAATACACACAAGAATTATCTTCTCTTTTATATTCTCTTAACAAACTTAAAGGTAAAGGATTACAAGCTGCACAGCCAAAAATTAAACAACTAATAAAGCTACAGCAAGACGCTAAAAGCCGCATGGTTGATGCAATGAATCAAACAGATATTAACATTAAGAAAAAAGGAATTGACGAGGAGTATGCAGGGTTGTATATAAGTAGTATTACAGAAGCTGCTAATATTAGAGCTGAAGCACTAGAGATAGTTAATGACCCACTTATAGAAACTGAGCTTAAAGAAAAGATGATTGAAAATCTTGAAGGTGAATACATGCAAATAAAAGCTGCTCAAAAAATGTTTACCGATACAAACACTTTTGGTAGTGGTTGGGGTGCGTTGTCAGCTGCTGCAGTAAGAGCTTTACCTTTTAGTAAAACAAAAAAGCAATATAGAAAAATTAAAGCTGAAGCTACTCAAAATATTATAGACAGAAGGAATCAAGGTAGTAATCCTTTTATGAACTCTACATCAGATATAACTGTTGAAGAGTTGAATTATGAAGCAGAAAGTATCATGCTTAATAATAAAATAGAAGTTAATGTAAAAAGAGATGCTGCAATATCTAGTAAACTTGGTTTAGGTTTTAAAAGCTTTGACAATAATACTGAAACAGTAGAGCATATAAATAATGAATACGACAAGTTAATTAAGAAACTAGAGGTAGATAAAAGTAAAAGTGGTATTGACAACAAGATTAATATAAATGAAAAAATTAGTAAATTAAAAGGTGATAGAGATATTGTAATTAGTAAAATTAAAAAAGGTACTTTAAATGGGTATAATGATGCTAACTTATCTGAGACAGGTGTAAGTATAGTGTCTATAGAAAACATGAAAAAGAATAATAGGTCTACAACTGGACTGCATGAGATAACTCACTCTATTACTAATCAGTTGATGATTGAAAACCCAACCGCTTTTAAGAACATGGGTAAACAAATTGAACATTACTTAAAATATACTAATCAAGGTGGAGTACTTATAAAAATGGGTATTGACAATGCTAATCTATACAACCAAGATGGAACTATTAACTCTTCTGAATTAGTTTCTAGTTTTATGGAAGAGATTAGCGGCGGGACTATCAACTTGGAAAAGATGGATAATCAAGTTGCGGTATTAGGTAAATTGTTTACTAACGCTTTGAAAAATGCTAGTGAAGGAAAGTTTGATTTAAAACTAGGCGGTGAAACAGGTATTATGTCTTATTTTGAATCATTTAGTAAGGCTAGAAAAAAAGGAGATATAACTAAACCTAAAGGTACCGTTATTAAGTTAGATGCTGATAGCAAGTCAGGGCAACCTGCTATGGCTGCTTCTGAATCTGGGACTAATTTTTCAGAAACTAACCCTACTCTTTATAACAAAACTGAAGATGTATTTAACAGTGATCTAACTTTAGATCAAAAAGCTTTCGATATTGGTCAATTATGGAAAAATGAAACTACTTCAAGACTAAGAAAAGGCTATAGATTAGGTAAACAATACTTAAAACCTTCGTCATGGGATGGGTGGAGTGACATGGTAATGGAGGACATTGTTTCTGACATGATTACAGGTGGATCAGGTGTGCCAGGGTTAGTGAAATCATGGGCAAAAAGAGGACCAAAATTTGAAAATATTAGTTTAGCTAATTGGATAAATGATAAATTTAATCAGAGGTTAACAGGTTATTTGCCAAATGATTTAGTAGCTGGTGATTTATCTATTGACAGTGAAACTGCTAGGCAGATAGAAGATGTCAAAGCTGGTAGATTTGATGAAAGCATAGATACTAAAGAAGCTCCAGGCACTCGTCAATTAGAAAGCTTTGAGGACTTATCTATTGTAACACCTGAGCTTTTTGATGGTATAAGAAAAATAGTAACAGACAAGCTAAAAAGAGTTGCTATAACAAAAGGTTTTAATCAAGACACAGTTAATGCAGAAATACAATCTTCTATAGAAAAAGAAATAACTAAAGTTATTAGAGAGGAAATGGGACCTATAAGTAAAAGTGCTTTAGGTTTTGCTACAAAAAAATATACAGACTTTATTGTAACTAACATGGATCAAATAATAGGAGCTATGCCTATTGATGTTATAAAGCAAAAAGCTAAAAGTAAAGCTTGGTCTAATATATTTAAACTAACTGAAATAGGAAGAGAAGATATAAAGAAAGTAGACGCTGACGGTAAAAAAACTAATTATAGAAAGCAAATATTTGAAGTACAAAAACCTGATCCTAATGACTTTAAAAAGTATTTTACAAGAGGTGGATATACTACGCTTATAGCTAGACAGAAGTCTTTAGTGCAACCTATTGCAAAAGAATTAGCTAAGACAGAGATATTCAAACTTAAAAATGATCCTGACTTCTTAAATGAGATATCTAAAAGAACAGGTATGACAGAACAAGAAGTGTCTACCATGTACATAGATAATGTTTTAACTAACTTACAAGACGTTTTAGATCAAACAGCAGGTGAATCAAGGTCTCAAGACACTATTAAATTTAGTGAGACTTTATCTAGTAAAAGTGATACTAGCAAACAAGCTTTAATAGATGGTATGAAAACAGATACTTTTAGAGCTATGGTTGCTATGAACTTAGCTAACATTGATTTTTTAAATAAAAGTGGCAAAACTTCTGCTGTAAGAGATGCTATGGAGAATTATTTTTATCCTGCTAAACTATTTTTTAAAGACATTACAGATAAAGAAATGAAGCGTATTGCTAATGATTTTTCTGGACCATTAAAATCTACGTTTCAAAACCAAGTAAAAGCTGAAGCTAAGAAATCAAATGAGATTGAACTAAGTAATATAATAGCAGACTCTTTAATAAATGATATTGTAAATCAAAACGATTACAAAAAAATAGAATTATCACTAGATATTAAAGAAGTTGACTTTGATCCTAAAAGTTTATCTAGCGTTAATCAAGGTAGATCTATGGTTTTAAAAGTAGCTCAAAAAATTGGAAGACAAGAGTTTTTAAGGCTTTTTGCGCCAGGTCTTTCAGGTCCAGGTGGTCTTGCCGGTTTGATGGTAACTACTCCATCTGGAAATCAAATATCAGAAGCAGAGTTTGTAGGATCATTACCTACTGTAGGAATTGATGGAAAAGCAACTCAAGCAAAAGAAGGTGATCCAACAGTATACTCAGGGACTAAAGCTCAAGTCAAGCTTATGTCTGAGTTTTTAACCTTTAGAGGGATAGAGTTTAACAATAAAAAAGGAAATTTAATTATTCCAGAAATAAAAGACAAAGATGGTAAAATTGTAACGTTAAGTAGAATAAATGGTTTTATAAAAAAAGGTGGTAGACAAGGTTCTGGTTTGTTTTTAAATAGACCTGATCTCGAACAGAATGTTCTTAACGTTAGAGGTAAAGATGGAGAACTTCTAGTTAAAGATTCTAAAGGAGAAATAACAGAAAAAAACTACGACGGCAGAGTAATAAAAAAAGATTGGTATAAAAGTAAAAAATGGGAAGCACTGGACGGTAATAAAACTGCCCAATTAGAGTATGTTAACGAAATACATGATGAAGGAGAAGTAAATAAAAAAATATTTAGAAGTACTATTGAAAGTTTAGCAGGTGAATTAACACCTACAGAAGCTAGATGGTTAGTACATGTATCCTCTGCTGATATGTCTGGAGCTCTTAAATCTTCTGCTTCATTAATAGGTTATCCTACGTTAAATAGAACTGATCTACAACAATCTTTAAACTTAGAAGCTAACGATGGTTATGTACTAGAACATATGACACCTGCTAAATACATGGCACTGTTGACTTATAAGTACTTACTAGATCCATCTGCTAAAAGTAAAAGTGATTTCAATACTGAGTTAGATAATTTTCACACTATAATATTACCTCAAGGAGTAGATTCTATACTAAGAGCTGAAGGAAAACAATATTCTATGGGTATGAAACATAGAATAGGAGATGATCCATTTCAAACTAGATATGATGAGGTTTTAGCTATAATGGAACTTACTAAAACAGATGGTTCTGTAATTGGTAACAACACCGTTAACTACAGCGAAACTTTTAATGATAAAGGAACTCAAAACTTTGACTCTAGTTTAATAAACAGTAGTGAGGTAAAGTTTTCTGAATCAGATCAAAATTCAGGTATATCTGTTATTGAGGCAGAGCTATTAGACAAAGCATTAGCTATTGCTCGTGATCCTAATGCTCCAGTTAAAAAGATTAGAGTGTTTGACTTTGATGATACATTAGCTAGAACAAATAGCAATGTGTTATATACAATGCCAGATGGTACTACTGGTAAGTTAACGGCTGAACAGTTTGCTAAAGACGGAGATGCTATGTTAGCTGAAGGAGCTGTGTGGGATTTTTCAGAGTTTAATAAAGTTGTTGATGGAAAGCCAGGTCCGTTATTAGATATTGCTAAGAAAATTCAAGAAGTAAGAGGCACAAAAGATGTATTTGTGTTAACAGCTAGATCTCAAGAGTCAGCTCAATCTATTAAAATGTTTTTAGATGAAGTAGGTTTAGATATACCTTTAGAAAATATAACAGGCTTAGGTGATAGCTCACCGCTGGCTAAGTCAGGATGGATGGTTGATAAAGCCGCAGAAGGATACAATGATTTTTATTTTACAGATGATCACTTAGGGAACATCGATGCTGTTGATAAAGTAATGAGTGTTATAGATGTTAAATCAAAAACTCAGCAAGCTAAAATTAAGTTTAGTGAAACAGTAGATCAAAAAATGAATGACATTATATACGAAAAGACAGGTATAGAATCATTTAAAGAGTATTCTGATGTTAAGGCTAAGGCAGCAGGTAGAAATGTTAAGAGATTTAGTTTAATACCAGCTTCAGCAGAAGACTTTGGAGGTTTACTTTATTCCTTCTTAGGTAAAGGATCAGAAGGAGATGCTCAGTGGCAGTGGATGCAAGACACTTTAATAAAACCTTATAATAGAGGTGTTAACGATGCTACTATAGCTCAAAATACTTTAACAGCAGATTTTAAAGCTTTAAAAAATAGCTTAGAAGGAATACCTAAAAACCTAAAGAAAGTTGCTTTTGATGGTTTCACTTTTGAAGACATCGTAAGAGTTACAGCTTGGGAGAGTCAAGGCATAGAAGTAGATGGATTATCTAAAAGAGATTTAAAAAACATGAGGGATTTTGTCGCTGAAAATCCTGAATTAGGAACATTTGCTGAGCAAATAGTTGCGTTAACTAAATCTGATGGATACTATTATCCAGGTAAAGATTGGTTAGCTGGTACTATTACTACAGACTTTAGAGAAGGTTTAAGAAGTAATACTAGGTCTAGGTATTTAAAAGAATGGAATGAAAATATAGATCAAGCATTTTCTACTAAGAACTTAAATAAAATAGAAGCTGCTTATGGAGCTAATTTTAGAGAGGCTTTAGAAAATTCTATATACAGAATGAGGACAGGTACTAACAGAAGTAGTACTATGGGTAAACTAGAGTCTAGAGTTTTAGATTATATAAACAATTCTGTAGGTACTGTAATGTTTTTAAATTCTAGATCTGCTATACTACAAACTATATCTGCTATAAACTTTATGAATTGGAGTGATAACAATCCATTAAAAGCAGGTAAGGCATTCGCTAATCAGCCACAGTTCTGGAAAGACTTTATGTTTTTAATGAACTCTGATTACTTAGTAGATAGACGTAATGGTTTAAAAATAAATGTAAGTGACTCAGAAATATCTGAAGCAGCTAAAACTAGTAAAAACAAAGCTAAAGGTGTTATAAGCACTTTATTAAGTAAAGGTTTTGTATTAACTCAATTTGCTGATAGTTTTGCTATAGCTTCTGGTGGTGCTACGTTTTATAGAAATAGACTTGATACTTACAAAAAACAAGGGTTAAGCGATAAAGAAGCTAGCAAAAAAGCTTTTGAAGACTTTAAAGCAACAGCTGAAACTTCTCAGCAATCATCAGATCCTAGCAAGATATCTTCACAACAAGCTAGTACTTTAGGTAAGGTGTTGCTCGCGTTTGCTAACACTCCTAGTCAATACTCTAGAATAATGAAAAAGTCTGCATTGGACTTAGTTAATGGAAGAGGTGATTGGAAAGAAAATATATCTAAAATAGTATATTACGGAGCAATACAAAATGTTATATTTACTACTCTACAAAGTGCTTTGTTTGCTTTAGCATTCAGCGATGATGACGAAGAAGGTGCATTGGAAGAAAAAAGTTTAACTGCTGCAAATTCTATGGTAGATAATGTTTTAAGAGGATTAGGTATTGGTGGAACTATAGTTTCTACAGTTAAAAATCTTGCTATAGATTTATACGATAGATCTAATAGAAAAAGACCTGAGTATGGAGATGCTGCTTGGAAGATGTTAGATTTTGCTCCACCTATAGATATTAAAGTAAGTAAGTTTAGAGGAGGATTAATGGAGTGGGACTACAACAAGGATAGTCCTGAAGCAAATGACCCATTTGATATAAACAATCCCGCTTATGGAGCTTTGGCTAAAGTTATTGCTTCAACTACAAATATACCATTAGATAGATTAGTTCAGAAACTAAGAAATGTTCAAGGAGCTTTAGACTCTGACAATCAAAATTGGCAAAGAATTGCTATGCTTTTAGGATGGCCAAAGTGGCAATTAGAACCATATACTAAGCCAACTAAATATAAAGAAGAAGAAAGATCTTATTCTTATAAGGACTTATTAAAGTCTAAAGAAGATATAGATGTGTTTGACAAAGAGCAAAATAAAATAAAAACAAAAGCGGCAAATAAGTTATTTAAAGATGAGCATCCTGTTTTGTATGATATGGATAAAAACGAACAAGATAAAAAGCTTAAACAGTTAGGTGTTTCGCCTGGTAAAATAGCTTCTTTAAAAAGTGAAAGAGAAAGAGTAGAGTTGATAATTAAATTACAAAAAGATCCTAAATATAAGGTTGAAGAAGACGAATCTATAGATAAATTAAACTTTAAATTAAAGAATAAAAAGTATTTTAAATTAACTAAAATTGAACAAGTAGCTAAACTAGATAGCCTAGGGTTAACTAAGAAACAAATCAGAGCACTAGCTAGTGAAGCTGATAGAGTTAAAAAACTTTTAGAATTAATGGAAGAATGAAAATAGGTGAAAACACTGAGTTCAAGTTAGATTTAAAAACAATTATTAGTATAGTTGTTTTTACATCGACAATAATGGGAATGTACTATACCTTAGAATCAGATATAGAAGAGGCGAAGAAATTACCGCCTGCAGAAGTTAAACGATTAGAATATGATCTTAAGCAGCAATGGACAGAAGGTCATATACTAACTCTAGAATCAAAAGTTAAAGAGTTAGAAGCAGATGTAAAACAATTAGATAAGATAATACACCATGGCAACAAAACGAGGTAAAAAGAAAATGAAAAACCCTTGCTGGAAAGGATACGAAGCAATAGGCATGAAGAAAAAAGGTGGGAAAAAAGTTCCTAACTGTGTACCTATAAAGAAAAAGAAATAATGGATGACGCTAGTTATGAAAAGTCTAACCGCAAAATGCGGGCTAAGCATAAAAAAGAAACAGGGAAAACTTTAGGTAAAAGACAGACTAGTGGAACCGGAAAGCGTAGGGTATCTTTTGCTTGTAGATTTGCAGGCATGAAAGGACCTATGAAAAAGCCTAATGGTGAGCCAACTAGAAAAGCTAGAGCTTTAAAAAAGTGGGGGTTTGGAAGTGTTGGAGCAGCAAGAAAGTTTTGCAACAAAAATAAAGAAAAGAAATGAAAGATAAAAAGTTTAAGAAGCACATGATGTATAAGGACTGCAAAGAGGTTATGGCTAATACAATGAAAGATCATTTAAAATTAAAGAAAAAAGGATATAATCACAAGAAGTCTAAGGACTGTGACAAAAAATAAGGAACACTAAAAATGGGCACCATACCCAACGTTCCTGTAACCAAAAAAGGGAGGCCGTAAGACCTCCCTTTTGTTATTTAACAGCCTCCGCAAAGACCTCCACATATTTCACACATCTTTTTTAAGTTTAATTGTTATATTGTGTGGTGCGGCTTCGTCTCCACCAAAGTATGGATAGAGTTGATACCGCCTATATTCATCAGGGCAGTTTCTAGGTATATGTACATATGTCCCATCAACAGATAATTTGTAATCCCAAGTTGATATAGTTAGTTCGTAGTAATGCTCTTCACATATACTAATTCTTTTAATAAGATCAAAGCTAAACTCGCCGTGCTCGTGTTTAAACCAGTGTATTTCTAAACTGTCGTTTAACCATCTCCAGCCAAATCGTATAGAATTATCCATATGATTACTTCCGCAATCACTCCATCCTATTAATTTATTAATGTCTAATTGATTAAGGC
>WLWH01000220.1_pt1 | contig 48435 bp, 64 predicted proteins | sample 6712741 | NCBI WGS metagenome assembly WLWH01 (sample SAMN12718694, study PRJNA515312) | sponge metagenome | isolation source: marine sponge | host: Mycale hentscheli | place: New Zealand: South Island, Marlborough, Capsize Point | collected 2003-05-01 | reverse complement strand
AGCTTTTGTCACCCTTGGCTTAACAAAATTTTTAATTTTGGTTCTTGTGTTGAAAACATCTGTCTCAACTAAATGTTTGTATAATTTTCTTCTCATCTGGTCTAAATATTAATGGTTCGTCTTTTGCAGCTACTGTATACTTTTCTTGTTCATAGTAATTCCAATACGCTGTTATACTACAACCTGCTACTTTGTATTGTTCTGGCATACATTGTGGAGGTTCTTCGAAAGTACTGTTTGGAATACCTGGTGGTATAGTTTTTAATATATCTGCGCATTTAATTATTGTTAAGTGTTTTTTATTATATCGTTTTGTATACTCATTACCTAAAGCTATCATATGATCGTATAACCATTTGTACTGTTTTATGTTTTGTCTACACCATATAGTTGACGGGTGATTGTAATGTGCTTTTTTATACGGCACATAATCTCCGTTGTCATAATGATGATGCGCAGTACAAAGCATCTGGGCTGATTCTAAGATCATTTTAACCACATGCTTATTGTATTGTATCTGTGCAGCTTTTACAGGGTCTGAGTCTAAATAAAATATATTCATCTGTAATGTTCGTCTAGTAACTGATTAGCAATTTCTATGCTTATCATGTTGTTGTTATATAATTTCCATATTAGTTTACTCATCTTTAATTTTTTCTTTAATTATATTATAATATCTAGCTCCTAATGAGTCGTGTTCAGTAGAAGGCAGTCTAGTGTATTTAACTGTTTTAACTTTTATTTTATTCATAGTCCTGATTTTTTTAAGAAGTAATTATACACCTCTGGTATATGTTTTTTGTAATAAGGTTGTTCTTGTGCAACCCATCTTTTAAGACTTTGCTTGTCATGGAACGGAGCACACATATCAAATATAGGTTCTATGTCATCAATAAAGCAACCAACCGTCCAGCCTTCCCATATGTGTTTATCTCTATTCATAGTTTCTAATGGTTTTAAATAGTGGATGTCTGTAGCTACCTGCTTTAGTACGTTCGAAATATGTAAACGTAGCACGTTGGCCAATATAATCACCTATGTTATTAAGCATGTTAGCAAGATCTTTGTAGTTGTAGCCTTTGCCTGGAGGACAACCGAACTCAACACCGTCATCATCTTGCATTAAGAATTTGCCAAGAGTACCTTCACGCTTGCCTTTACCGTCTACATAGCCAATAATTGTAGCTTCTGTGTCGTGAAAGTCTTTGAACTTTTGCAAGTTGTAAGAACGTTTACACTGATAAGGACCGTCAAGTCTTAGTATAGAGCCTTCGTAATCTGTATCTAGATTAAGAGCGTGCAATATATCTGCATGACTTTGGCCTTTAACTTGAGTTGTGTGTACAAGTTTAACACAGTAGGAATAAAAATCGCTGAAAGCTAGATTATCTACACGTATTGAATAGTCTTCATCAGTATGAGCATAGTCATAGCAATGAAATTGTACTAGTTCTTTAGATTCAGCTCTATCATCTGCTGTAGGTTTTTGTTTACGTACAAGAGATATAATCTTTTCGAAGTCATTACGTAGACTGTGGTTGTATAGCTCACCGTCTAGTATCATACTAGGGTTAAGATCGAAAGATGGTTTAAGATCTTGTAGTATATGCTCAATGTTGAGCCACGGTTTACCTGTACGAGAATATGCATATACTTCGCCTTTGTCATTAAGTTGAATTACACAGCGTACGCCGTCAAGTTTTGGTTGCATGTAGACTTTTTTAGTCCAGTCGATGGGTTTTGCATCAACTTTGTATGCTAGCATTGGTTTTATCATTTATATTTGTTTAATTGGTTTTCTATGTTAATTATTTGTTTTTGTAACTCTGCGCATCTTGCATAGTCTTCATTGCCTAGTGCAAAATCTAATTGAGTCATAAATGTAGCTAGTTGAGCTAGCAATTGCTGCTCGGTGTTTTGCTCCTGAAGATCAGCAACTAGAGCTTTGTCCCACTCTTGCTGCTTGTCTTCTAGAGCTTGTATAACTATGTCTGCTACACGTATTGCCATTTGTTCGATTTGTCTGTCTGTCATATTTATATTATCCAGCTTTGTTCGTATTATGTTTGTAATTCCAGTCTGTGTACTCATAGTCAGTTATTTTTGACCACTTGTTAATTATTTTATCAGGTGTTGATACAAATACACACTCATCACTATATTGATTCCAACAGCTTACCCATACGTCAGATTTACCTATCCATATAATATAAGTATAATTGTGATCAATACTGTCTACACTAGGATATAAGTATTGTGAACCATAATGCATGTCTTTAACTAAGTGAGCTGCAATTCTTGAGCCATCGCCAAAGTTTGTAAAACCTTTAGTATCTTGCATATACTTAATCCAGTTAGCTGTTTGAACACCTTGATATTCAGGATAACCGTCATGATGTAAGTACATATTTACATAGCTTTTGTCTGCTACCTCGCTTGGGTTTACAGCAAAACCTTTTACATATTTTTCTGATTCTTGTCTATGGACTACCATAGTTACGTTTCTTGTTGCCATATTATTTAAATTTATTTGCGACTTCTCTTATTTCTTCTTTATCATCTGCATCTAACCCACTTGTTTGTTGAGCATACATACGTAGTACATAATGAACGAAAGTGCAATCGCCTTCGGTTAGTTCTATATTTCTTTTTGCCATATTAGTTATTCGCTATTAAGTTTAACATATCTATTGATGGTTCATCGCTTGGATCAGTAAGTTCTTTCCAACCTTCGTCTTCTAGCTCGTCTTTACATTCATCAGTAATTAATTCTACTAATTCTATATAAATATCTCTGATAGCATCATCAATCCAGTATTCACCGTCATGTAGCATAGATAAGTATATTTTAACGTCACCGTGATCATTATCGTAGATAGCTTGCTTAAATTCTGCCGCAAGATCATTATCATAATAGAATACATTTTCGCTTACACAAATATTGCCATTAACGTCGTGAGTACTTACATACACAGTATAGCCGTCTGCTGTGCTTTCTTCGTATATGTAGTGATCACAGTCGTTAGACCAGTCACTTGTTAGTTCTAGATCGAAGTGTTTACACACTACTTTCATTACGTGTTCGTCATCGTGTGAATCTTTTTCACCGAAGCCTTTGCTGATCATTTTTTCTTCCAGCTTTTCTTCGTACATTTCACTGTACTTTTTAATTGAGTCTGACATAGTTTATTTAATTTAATTGTTATTGTTTAAGATTTTATCGCCGAATAGTATATCTGAACCTGACCATTTACTAAAATCTAACTCAGCAAATGTAACTATATCTTTGATTTCGTCAATAGTTAACTGACTATATACTTGTTTAGCAGCTAGTATATTGTATATATAGTTTATACTTGTGTTGTATTTTTCGTAGCCTTTGTCTAGTGTTATTAGAATTTCTGGTTTGATTTGATCTATTAGCATATTATTGTTTATTATATTATCCAACTGTTGTTGTATTTTGTTTGTAACTAGTGAGGAATCGAACCTCATACTCGTCAGTAGTAACATATAGAGCGCCTCTTTTTAGAACTATATAAACCATACCTAGTTATTCAGCTGGTCAGCGTGACGTTTTGTCTACTGTTTTCCAGCAATGTGCCGTGTAATGGACCTTTACGGTACTTCCATTACTTACGACTAACTCCATTCTTGGAGCATCATAATTGCCATATCTTTTATGGACTTTAATTCTTGTTCTGTTAAGTCATTATAGTTTACAATACGTTCTAACGTAGTTTCTATAGTGTCTATTAAATAGCAAGCTTCACGCTCTACTATTTCCATTTCTTGTACTGCTATTCCGCTATCCATGTTAAGCCTTTATAGTTAAACCATTGTGAAATACCAAACTGTTCTTTGTCTTCTTTGTATATAAAGCCAAACGTTGGAGGTAATTCGCCTACAGCATAACCTTTATACTTTAGACCTTCGCTAGTTTTAGCGGTAGTTTTTGATGTGAATTTTATTCTTTGCATATTTATTATTTAGTGGAAGTGGGCGGAGTCGAACCGCCGTTAGTGGAGGGCTAAGAACCTCATACACTGCTTACCTGATCACTCCCTTATTTTCTACGCCATGCTTTATGTACAGCTGCAGATAGTGACTGAGATACGATTTGAATAGTATTACCGGTTTTGTGCTCGATGATAGGAATATAGCTATAAAGCTCTGTTGTGCTACAGTTGACACAGTTACGGTAACCTAAGGCTAATCGACCTTCAGGTATTACATTTGTACATTTACATTTCATATTGTTTGTTTATTATATTATCCAGTTAGTTGTTTGTTTTGTTTGTAATTGAATCATTATAAGTGTTCATCATTACATACATTTCATCCCACCTGTGTTCTTTGTAACAAGAAGCACAAAAACCTGCGTCATATACCTTAACTTCAACAGTTTTTTCAACTATTATAGGATTACCTTGGCCTAACTTATAGCAACTATATGACAATAGAACTATAAGTATTAGTAGTTTTGCTATTTTATTTCCAGCCATTTATACTAGTTGAGTTAACAATATTTTCTACATCTTGCCACTGATACCATTCCATATCAAGATCATTTAACTTGTTTTGAATTTCAGTAACTTTCTGTTGTTTACCATTTGTGTTACCTGCGAAGTAACCACCGATAAATACTAAGCACGCTAGTGCAATCGCTTTTTTATTATTCATATTATTTTAATTTATTGATTTCTTTTAATATTTCATTAGAAACGTATAAGCCGTTAGTGTGACCTATTTCATTTTGTAGTCTTTTTACTGTTCTTTCAATTCTATTTAATAGTATTTTCTTAGTCATTTGTTATTAATTTATTTATTACGAGTGTCATTACATAGTCTTGAGCATCATTCATATCATCACCTTCAAGATCAAGATCACTATAAGATAATTCAGTTAATACTGTACTTTGTATTTTGTGCATTATTTGAGGAACTAGCTTGCTTGCCATTTCATCGAGTTGTTTCATTTTTGCCATTAGTCGCCTGTGTAATTAGTTGGGTTAGTATCATACATATGTTGCATTGCTTTGTCATGTAATACTTTGATTTCTTTGTAATACTCTGCATTTTTTACATTATCGTCACGCCATTCAGCTACATCATTATAATTTGGTGAAGTAAACGACCTGTTTTCTATGCGACAAGTGTATAAGTTTTGCGATTTATGTTTGATTATTTTCATATATTATTATTATCCATTTAGCATTTGATTTTGTTTGTAATTATTATACCTTTTCCAGTATTGTAATTCTGCTAATTCAATTTGTTGTTTAGTTAGTTTTAACACTACTTTACGAGTTCTTTTTCTACCTGCCATATCTAGTATTAAATTGATAGTATGGTCCGCCTTGACAGTTCTTGTTATCAAAGTCAAGTAATCTTTGTACTCTGTCTACACAGTTATCTATTGTTACTCTTCTGTACCAGAAGTTATCTGGATTCCATTTAGTTGGAGAAGATACTTTAATCATTTTATTGATTTGATACATAGTAAATCTACCATGATACATATTTCTGCCTTTAGTTTGTACTCTGACATATCCACTTTCGTAGCATACACCTAATCTACCATCAGTTAACCTGAAGTGGATAGAACCTTTTTTAGTTATTTTAATTAATTTCATCTTACTCTGTCGTATTTAGTTATTGGTATTAGTGATATTAGTTTTCTCATTCTTGCTTTTGATTCACTTGTTGGAATAAAGTTAGCGTGGAATTCATCTAGCTTTTGAAGCTCGCTATATATTTCATTTAATTTCATAGTTATTATTTTATTATATTATCCATTGACAAACGTATTATGTTTGTAATTAGTTGAAGTTGTGAGAGTCGAACTCACATTAGCCACCACTTCCTTTTTCCTCACCAGTTTGCGTACCATTCAGGTTCGGTGAGTCACCTTGTCATGACATATTGTCACTACACTAATTCTTTATCACGTAATATTACTGGAATATTATTTGATGAAGTGTAAGATTTGTATTTAGAAAAGCAATTCATTGCATTTAATTTATCTTTCATTATTTCATAAGCAATATCATGATTATAAGTAATTGATATACCTTTTTTGTTAGTGAAGTTAATGATTTGATTTTTACCGATTAGTGATTTGCGAATTACAAATCTTTTAGAATTTAAAGTTGACATAGTTATTATTATTTATTTAGTTATTATATAGTTATTATCCAGTTAGTTAGATATTTTGTTTGTAAGTTTACACAAGTGTAATATTGTTTATGTGTGAAAAATGTTAGAGAAGTATACGTCGACATGACAATATGTCTCATGACAGTTTGACATCATGACATTATGACATGACAATATGAAATACTACTTGTGGTAATGTTATTATTATTAGTAATTGTAAGAATTTAGTGTGAAATTTAAAGATTTTATTTATCATTGTATTGTTATTTAGTTACGTTATTATTATCGAATATATTATTTATTTTGTTTGTGAATTATTTATATTTTTGAATTATTTTATTTATTTCATTTACATTTGTAAAAGTATTTTTATATAATATTTCTTTATTATGTTGATTTAATATTTGAAATTCATAAGTATTTGTATTATGACAATATTGAATTTTAAAGAAAGTTTTGCAATTTAAGTTATTTAACATTTTTAAGTATTTATTATTTACATTTATATTATCGAAATTGTAATTTCTTTTGTTTGTAAAATATAAATTATATTATATTGAAATATATATTAAAAATTCTAAATATATAGTAAAAAACTATTAAAAAGACTGCGGGGTTGGCAAAAAAAATGCTAATTTACTGAGAAAAATGTAAAAAAAATAGTAGGGGGGAACACCCAGCCTCTCTATTTGTAACGTTTTTAAATTTAGTGACAATAGGTAGTTATAATACTATAGTAGTACCCTTGTGTCACTGTTTTTGTAAAATCTTCTTCTTATCTGTAAGTATATATAATATAGAATAAAAACAAAATAGAACATACATATATAAAAATGGCAAGAATAAATAGTTATCCAACAGTATCACCTGCTTCAGACGATTTAGTTTTAATAACTGACACATCGGCAACTGATAATCCCACAAAGACAGCGACAATCTCTAGTATTTTAGATTTAGATTCAGGTTACACAGTATACACAGCGTTAATTACTCAATCGCTTGCTTTAGCGCCAGTTGCTATAGTATTAAAAAACACAACAGGTGGAACAATAGCATGGACAAGACAAAGCACAGGTAGATATATAGCTACGATATCAAACGCTACTTACACTGCTAGCAAAACTGCTGTAATAGTAACATCAGGTGGTAATAATGATAACTTTTTAAAACCAGTGGTTGATTCAACTACAGCTATAAGTTTATATAATATAGATTCTCAAAACAACAATGCAACAGACACAGTAGCGGCTACAACCACAGTGGAAATAAGAATATACTCGTAAAAAACTAATTAAACAAGTAACCATATAGATATACCCTGCTCGGGTTAGAGCAATAAACCAATGTTAATTTAAAACCAAAACCAATGACATTTTATTACCAGACTAGTTCGTGGAATAGTCAACCACAAATCACACAAGAAACCAAAGACCTTTGGAAGCATTTAGCTCAGAAGAAAAACTGGCGTATTGTGCAATTACCAAACGGTTTCTATCAAACCGAATACCAGGATCATAAAAAAGATACTTGGCACGACATTACAAGACGTGAGACTTTAGAAGGAGCAGAACAAGCTATTGATTCGTCAATAGAACATTATGCTAAAAAACTAGAGTACATCAACGGACCTAAAGTCGTGAAAACCTTTAAGTAAAAAATAATTTAATTTAATCTAATCAAATATGAGTGACGCAATTGTCAAGAATCTTAACTTTGGCGAAGACGCTAAGGCTAATGTATTTAAAGGAATAGAAAAACTTACACAAGCTGTTAGCTCCACACTCGGGGCTAGCGGTAAGTGTGTATTACTAGAAGACGGGACAGGAAATCCTGTTATAACTAAAGATGGTGTAACTGTAGCAAACGCTATAGTTCTTAGAGATCCAGTGGAAAACATGGGTGCTACATTATTAAAAGAAGCAGCTAGAAAAACTGTGCAAGAAGCAGGCGATGGTACAACTACCGCTACAGTGCTTGCTCATGCAATACTACAAGAGGCTTATAAATTAAAATTAAATTCTAGAGATTTAAAAAATGGTATTAACTTTGCAACTAACAAAGTTATAAAATATCTAGAATCAATCAAAGTAGATGTTAAAGGTGATATGATAGACAACGTAGCTACTATATCAACTAATAACGAAAAAATATTAGGTAAAATAATAGGTGATGCTTTCAGAGCTGTAGGCGATAGCGGTATTGTAATGATGGAACCTACTCAATTTAGTAAAACTGAAGTTGAAATAGTAGATGGTATACAATATGACAAAGGTATAACTAATTCTCATTTTATAACTAACATGTCAAATAAAACAGCGGTGCTTGAAAACCCTCTTGTTTTATTAATTGAATCACCAGTGCAAACCATAAGACAGATACAGTCTGTTTTAGAGTATGTAATCAAAGGAAATAAACCTTTACTTATAATAGCAGATTTAGACCAACCAGTTGTTAGTGCTTTAGCTATGAATAAGAAAAAAGGTAATATAAAAGTAAATGTTATAAACGCTCCTACTTACGGTATTAATAAGAAAGACATGTTAAGTGACTTAGCTTTATTAACCGGTGCTACTGTAATAAATGAAGATTTAGGAGATGATATGGATTTAATACAACCAGATTATTTAGGTACATGTTTAAGAAGTACTACTAGCGAGCTAGAAACAATAATACAAGTGCAAGATCCTACTGACGAAGTTAAAAAACTAATCGATGTAGTTAAAAAAGAACTAAAAGGAGATGTTAACACCGCTGAAGTAATAAGACTAGAGAAAAGACTAGCAAGATTATCTGCTAAAATAGCTATAGTAAAAGTAGGTGCTAATTCTGATATTGAACTTAAAGAAAAAACAGATAGAGTTGAAGACGCTATTTGTGCTACTAAAGCTGCTATAAAAGAAGGTATAGTTCCAGGCGGTGGTATAGCTTTGCTTAATGCTTCAAATAATATTAAAGCAAAATCAGATAGCGAGCAAATACTTTTAAACGCCATTAAAGCACCTTTTAATGTTATATTAGAAAATGCTGGAATAGAAAAACATGAAGAACCTAAAAGAAAAGGTTATGGATTAGATGTAGTTACAGGAAATATGGTAAATATGATTAAAAGTGGTATTATAGATCCGCTTTTAGTTACAAAAAGTGCCTTACAAAATGCAGCTTCAGTAGCTACTACGATATTGTCAACAGATTGTGTAATTAATAATTTAAGAATCGATGAAGGCAATAGGTAGAAATTTAATTATAGAAAAAATAAAAGAAGGCACTACTAAAACAAAAGGTGGTTTACTTCTAGCAGAAACACACAGAGACGATATAAGATATACAGAAGCTATAATTATATCAGCAGGTAAAGATGTTGCAGGTGTTAAAGAACAAGATAGAATATTTTTTGATCGTCATGCTGGTCACAAAATAGAAATAAAAAGTAATACTTATCACGTTATAAAAGAACAAGACGTGGTTGTTGTTTTATGAAAAAGCCTGATGCAAGAGATTTAAAAGATTTAAACTTGCTAAAACATTACCGTATAATACGCAAATGGGCTTGTAAAAACAACAACTTAACCGACGCTGATTTAGAAGTTCTTATATACTTAGACTGTATTGATCTTTTTACTAAGCATGATTTTGAACAAGGAGTATATTCTTATAGTTGGGATAACAGAAGATGGAATAGACTAATAAAAGATAACTGGATAGTTGTATGGAGAAATAGAAATAGAACTACACAAAAGTATAATATCTATAAAGTTTCATTCAAATGTAAACAACTAATAATGAGAATATATAGAATCATGCTAGGTGAAGATGATATACCAACTAGTGAGAGAAGAAACAAATTAATAAAAGGAAATAGCTATACAGACAAAGTACTGACAAAAGCTATATATAACGTAAATAAAGACAAAACAAGATAATTATGGGAACAGGCAAAATGAAAAAAATGTCAAGACAACAGCAAAAAGCAGTTGGGGCTTCAATGAACGAAGCGGCTAGTGGCAAAGGAGCTCCTAATAAAATGATTGTAAATCCTAACCAACAATTAGGTAATCAAGATTTATCTTCTAAATTAGACGCTATACAACAAGACTTACAAGCTTTAGATCCTTCAAACGCAAACTTAACGCAAGACTTATCAAAACCTTTACCTGTTGAAGACGAAAAAGCAAATTCTTTACAACAAAGCAGTGCTTTAGCTATGATAAAAAATATTTTAAAATCAAAAAAATAACAAAATGAACAAAGACAAATCAATAATAGCAAATCCAAAACTAAACGGACAAGTTGGTGAAAACGCTGTATGGGACGGACCATTAAGTAAAGAAGGTTTCCCAATGGGTGAAGGTTCTAGTTCAGGCATAACTCCAATGGAAGTGTCTAAATACCCTACGTCATATAATCCTATGCCAATAACGCATAGAGCTATGGTTAACGCAGGTGGAGGAGATACTGCTGATGACTTTAAAGTGTTATCTAAAAAATAAATTAACCATGAATTCACCATTTTACAAAAAAGGTTTTCCTGAAATAAAAGAAAAAAACAAAGGTAAATTTACAGCATGGGCTAAAAAGAACGGTTTTAAAGACGCGTGTTCTGCAGCATCATCTGTAATGTCTAAAAAAGATGACTATAGCGAAGAGGTGGTTAAAATGGCTAATTACGCAAATAACTTTGGTTGTAAAAACAAATAAGTATGAGTTCACTATTTCAAAAATCATTTAGCTCAAGATCACCTTTTTATCAAGAAAAAAAAAGTAGTTATCAACCTATAAAAGATAAAAAAGGTAACGTTATATTAACGTCTAAACAAGCAAAAGCAATAGATGAAGATAATCACGAGTTTGATAATAAGCCAGCTGAGTCAGATATAAAAAAAGCTGCTTTTATAAATGCTAAGATGAAAAAAATGAAAAAACAAAGACAAGGCAGAAAAGCTATTAAAGATATAAATAAAGTTACAAAAAGTATAAAAAAATAAATATAAAAATATGAGTTCACCATTTCAAAAAGCATTTTCAAAAAAAAGAGGAAGACTAATAGCTAAGCCTATATCTACGTTAAAATCTAAAGGTATAGTAAAAAACCCAAAAGCTTCTAAACCAAGTAAAGAAACCCCTTTAACACAAAAAGGTGTTGTAACACTTTCAGAAAAAGATCTTAAAAAAATTAAATCAGCATCATCACAACCATCAAAAGAAATAAGTTATGAAGGTCAAGGCGGTAAAGATTATGAAAATAGACCTGAAGACGCTATAAACCCAGAAGGGCAAGGCGGTATTGATTATGAATCTAAGGATTATAAAAAAAAAACTGAAAGCCCGTTAGGTAGTTATGCTAATCCAGCAGGTATGCAATATGTTTCTAATAAAGCAGACTTTCAAAGATTACAAAACGATATAGTAAGTGGTTATAAAGCTTCTAAAGGTAAAGATAAACAAAAAGAAAAAAATTTATTTCCAAGCATGAGCAACCAAGACTATAGCGTTGACTATGAGTTCAAACCTAAGTCATATATATAAATAAATCAAAACCATGAAACACAAAGGACATTACGGAAAATATACAGGTAACGCTAAATGGTCAAAAGACCACGCTGATACTAAGGTAACTAAATCAAACTATAAAGCATCTGAAAGAGACGATGCTGCTCATATTGATTACTTAAAAAGAGATGTTCTTTATGATAACAAGCATGGTCATAGTGATAAAAATATGACTGCTGATGAAAAGCATATATCTAAATTAGCAGGTGATATGAAGTACGATAAAAAAAGACATAATTCTCCAGCTCGTAATAATGGTGATTCTGAAAAAGATCCAAGAAGTGGTAGATATCCAAATGTTGAACCGACTGGAATGATGGCAGATGGACAACCAATTTACCCTCAATCAAGGCTAGGTAGAACTCAATATGCTAACGATCCAGATAAATCTTTATATAATAGAGAAACAAACAGATTTGATCCAATACCTTTTTCTGCAGTAGATTCTATAAATGCTATACAAGATAATGCAAGAAAAGTTCAGAATCGCAATAAAGATTATGCTTTTGAAGTAGCGTTAGATGATGAGATGGCAAAAAGAAAACTTGATGCAAAATATGCTACACAAGACCTATTAAATGATATAGAGCTTAACAACAGATATGGAGGAAAAGACGCGAGAGTAGGAAGTTTTAATAAAGAACTAGGAAATTATACAGGTCCAGAAGTATTTACTGTTAATCAAGCAAAAGAAATTGCAGATGCACGAGATAAAGAACTTCTTAGCGATAGTGATAGAAATACATTAAAAAGATTTAGACGAACAGGAAGATTATAAATCAAATCAAAGTAAACTAATTTTTTAATAAGTGATTATATTTATAATATAAACAATTAAATATAATCAAATGAAAAAACTATTATTACTTACGTTAGCATTATTTACATTTAACACTTACAGTCAAATTGAAAAAATTGAAGGAGTTTGGAAAAGCGATAAATCAACTTATTTAGTTGCTATTTTCCATGAAGACAATAAATTTATTTTTCAAAATATTGGTGAAGATAAATTAAAAGAAGTTGTAGTTAATAAAGGAGAAGACTTTATTGTAACTACTTTAATAAATTTAGATAACAACCACGAAGTTGTAATAAAATATACTTTGTTAAAAAACGGCAAATTACGTGCTGATTTTGCAGGTGATTACGAAGGTGTGGTTATACATGAAAGATATAATTAATAAAACAATATTTAAAAATAAAAAAATGGAATCAGCAAAACAAGAAAGAAAAAACTTAATGAAAGATATGCCAATAGACAAAAGAGCTAGTGGTGGATCTTGGATGTCTAAGCATTCACAATCAAGAATGGGTGGATCACCTGCTATGTTAAAAGACGCACCAATGGAAATGGGTCATAGCCCAGTGGAAAAAGAATTATCAGACAATCAAAAAGCTGCATTTGGTGGTGGAAAAAACCCAGGTTTAGAGGCAGCAATTGAAGCTGCTCCTGAAATGAAATATAAAAAATAAAACAGAGAGGACTGTAAAAACCTCAGCCAAACACTAACACTAACACTAACACTAACACTAACAAAAAATGGCAAGATTTATTAAATTCCCTTTAACAGCTGCAAGCGGAGCTACAGGGTCAGACTTATTAATTAACATAGAAGACATTTCTCATACGGTTACAGCTTCTACAACAACTACTGATGTATTTTTAAAAAATTCTCAAAATGCAACTAAAAAATGGACAATAACACACACAGCTCCTTTAGTAGCAAACGCAATATTAAGCGCAATTTCAGATGCGTTAGTTGCAAATCCAGGAGGATATGTATCTACTGTAGGTGGACCAATTGTTACTGCTCAAGTACCAGCTCGTCAAGGAGTATCTTCTGGTAGAACTTTAGTTACTACTGAGCAAGTAAACGTTTCTTATGCGTCTGCTGCATTAACAGGTGTATAATATTTATGAAATCTAGAGGTTTAGGTGACAGCATAGAGAAGTTTACTAAAGCTTCAGGTATCAAAAGTATTGTTGATAATGTATCACAAGGTTTAAACATTCCCTGCGGTTGTCAAAGTCGTAGGGATGCTTTAAACAGAATATTACCTTATAAAAAATAAACATGGCTTTTAAACTAACAAATCCTCCTTATAAAGTAGACAATACTCCTATATACAGAGTTGATATGGAAGATGATGTTATGGGTAAAGCTAATAACAATGGCTCTATTATTATTAATATAGATTTAGAACCATCAAAAATAAACGAAGTTATTGCTCATGAAAAAGTACATTTAGACCAAATGGAAAGAGGTGACTTGGATTATGATAATGATAATGTTTATTGGAAAGGTAAAACTTACTCAAGAGCTGATATGGAAGAAGGTGCTAAAAATTTACCTTGGGAAGCTGAAGCATATAAAAAAACATAAAATGGGATTTAAAATGAAAAAAATTAGTAGCTTGATGAGTAACTCACCGCTACATAATACCGAAGATAATTTAGCTAATTTAAAGTACACAGACACTGATTTTGCCGAAAACAATATAGCAGTAAGAGGAGAGGCTGTAATACCTGGTAAAGAAGTAGAAAGACAAGCTACTACTCCAGAAGAAATTGAAGCTTGGAAAAATGCTTCAGAGGAAAATAAAGCTAAATATAGAGACCAAAAAGTAGTTAGAGAAAGAGATTATACTGAAGGTTTATTAGAGAAATACGGTAGATACTATAAGGAAGATCAAAGAGGTAGAAAACACGTTGTACATCCAATAGATTCAGGAGAATATTTAAGTATATCTGAAGCAAAAAAACATTTTGGAGGGGAAGATACACCAGATTATATAAAATGGTTTAAAAATCATCCATCAGCAGGTTGGGCTACGGCTAAACCAGGTTATGGAGTTGAAACAAATTACGATCCAGAATTTAAACCTAGCCAAAGACTAAGTGAGTACGCTTATAGAATAGATGAGTAAAAAAAAATTCAACCAAACTAAAGTCGGTCAGTTTTTAAGTAAAGCTGCACCAGGTATTTTAGACCTAGCAGGTGATGTATTGCCTGATTCTGGGGTTTTTGGTTTAGTAAAAAACTTAATACATAAAGATCCTGTGTTACCTGCAGAGGATAAAGAAAAAGCTCTTAAACTTTTAGAGCAAGATATGATTGAGATGCAAGAAATCTCAAAACGATGGGACAGTGATATGAAAAGCGATTCATGGCTTTCTAAAAACACACGCCCACTTACATTAATATTTTTAACAGTGTCAATGGTATTGTTAATATTTTCAGATAGTATAGGTGATTCATTTGAGGTAGACTCAGGGTGGGTTGATCTTTTAAAATCATTATTAATCACGGTATATGTAGCCTATTTTGGTTCACGTGGTGCAGAAAAATTTAAATCAATAAGTAATAAATAAATAAATAAATATGGGACAATACGCAGGACAACCTGACTTTGGTACAATAGCAGCTGTATTAACACCGAGTGATACAATAAGCAGTGCTACAAATTTAAACAGCGCATGTATCTATGTTGGAGGACCAGCTCCAATAGCAAATATTACATGTATATTATCTGGAGTAACAGGTGTTCAAGGAACTGTTACTGCTAACAGTATTATAAACGGTGGTACTGGATACACAACAGCCGCAGGAGTAGCTGTAACACCAGCAAGTGGACTTGGAACTGGATGTACAGTAAATATAACAGCTGTAGCTGGCGTAATAACAGTAGTGGCAATAGCAACGTTAGGTTCTGATTATAGAAACGGTGATGTTTTAACTATAGCTGGAGGTAATGCAGATGCGCAAATAAGAATAAGTGTAACAGATCTTTTACCAGACGCAGGAGACGCAGTAACTTTTACAGGATATCCAGCTGGATCGTTTTTGCCAGTGATTGTTGATTACGTGTTAGCAACTGGAACTACTGGAGTTAATATGTTAGCTATAAAATAATGAGTTTAAGACTTGGACTAGGTATAGGAATACCTGTAGGGCTTCCAGAAGGAGGTGGTACAAACCCACAAGAATTTTACATTGTAAGTCAAAAAACTCCTTCTGATGAATTTGTAACTGCAGAATCAAATGGCGATCTTATGATAACAGAAGTTTCTCCATAATAAATATATAAAAAATCAAAAATTAAGAAATGGCAAATATAAAATTTTCAGCATTTACAGAAGTAACAGACGTAGCCGCGGTAACAGAGATCGTAGGATATAATGGTACTCAAAACGTTCGTATAACACCAGCAAACTTCGTAACAACAGCTGGTCCATTTTTACCACTAGCCGGTGGTACAATGACTGGTAATATAATCTTTAATAGTGGTGTAAGAGCACAATTTGGTGGTGGAAACTCAGAAATTTTTTTTACTGGAACAAATTTTGTAGCTTCCACTTTTGCTGGTGACTTTATTATTTCTAATTATGCTGATGATAAAGATATAATATTCCAATCAGACGATGGTAGTGGTGGAGTTGCTACTTATTTTGAAATAGATGGTAGTGCCACTAATACGAAAGTATATAAAGACATGCGTTTTACAGATAACGTTGACGCTGAGTTTGGTGATAGTGGAGATTTTAAAATATACCACGACAGTAATAATACTTATTTAGAACAAATAAATGCTGGTACAGGAAATATAATTATATCAAACGCAAATGACGATGGAGATATAATCTTTAACTCAGACAATGGTTCTGGAGGTACAGCCACGTATGTAACCATTGATGGCGCTAATGTTAGAACAAAATTTTCAAAAAACACAATTCATACTGATAATATTAAAGCTAACTTTGGCAACGGTTCTGATTTATCAATATATCACGACGGAAGCAATAGTTATATAGATGATACATCGGGCACAGGGTCATTGTATGTTAACACAAATTCTTTTAGATTAGTAAGCGCTAACAAAACAGAAAACATGTTTAGTGCTTTTGAAAATGCTCAAGTACAGTTATATTATAACAATTCAATAAAACTAGCAACTACAGATACAGGAGTAGAAGTTACAGGAAATATAGATTTAGCAGATGGCTCTGCAAGAAGTATTATTGGACCAACAAATCAAAGTTTAATAATAGACGCCAAACCAAATCAAGCAACAGAAGGTTTATTCTTACAAATTAATGGAACAGATAAATTGTCTATAATTCAAGATGGCAACGTAGGTATTGGGACGACTAGTCCTGTTAATAGATTACAAGTCACAGGTGGTTCTGTAGGTATAGACTCTGAGTTTATGATCAGAGATAATAAAAATAACACAATTTTTCAACAATCAGCTAGCACATCAGCAACAAATAGAACGTTAACCATTGCCAACGCTACTTATGGTGAAACTGTAATACCTAACGGCAACGTCGGCATCGGAACAACTAGTCCAGCATTACAATCAGGTGGAACAGGATTACATATAAACGCAACAACTAGCTCAGAATTAAAGTTTACAAATGATAATACCGGAAGTGGTGCTGCAGATGGAACAGCTTTAGTTTCAAATTCAAATGATTTTCTTATAAATAATAGAGAATCAGGAGACATAAATTTTGGTACTAGTAATTCAGAAAGAATGACTATTGACTCAACAGGAAACGTTGGTATTGGAACAACTAGTCCTGGTAGAACGCTAGATGTTTTAAGTACTGATAATCTAGTAGCTAGGTTTAAGTCAGATTCAAACAAAGGAGCTATATCAGTTGAAGATAATGATACAATAGCTTATATTTCTGCGGAAAATGATAGAATTGGATTTGGAACATCATCAGCTGCAAATGCTAATAACATAACAATGTTAACGACTAATAACAACGTTGGTATTGGTACGACAAGTCCTGCTTCAAAATTAGAAGTTGATGGAGGTGATATTGAAATAGATGATTCAGCAAGTGGATTAATATTAAGATCACCTGATGGAACAAGATATAGAGTAACAGTTGCAAATGGTGGAGCAATTTCAGCATCAGCAGTGTAATAAATAAGTTAATTATTAAAATAGTAAGTGACTATATTAATAAGTAATAACAATTAAATTAAATTAAATGAGTAAAGAAAACAAAATTAAAGAAGAACAATTACAAAAAATTGTAAAAGGACAAAACGATCTTAATCAACTATTATGTAGAATAGGTGCTTTTGAAGCTGAAAAATCAGTAGTATTAGCAAAAGTTCATGAAAAAAATAATGAGCTAGAAGATTTTAAACAAGAACTTCAAAAAGAATACGGAGCTATAAATGTAGATTTAAAAGATGGTTCTTATACATTAGTAGAAGAAAAAAAGGATTAGTAATGGATTCTATAATAAGAAAAATCAGTATTGGTGCTGACTATAAATCTGACGCTATGCATTATTCGCTAAAGCAACAAGTATATGGTGGACATGAAATATCACATATTTTGCATGAGCAAGCTGATAACTCTTATAATATATTTATAAAAAAGAACAACGAAGTATTGCCATGGAAAAAATTTAATTCTAACATGGCAATATCAGTTGAGTATGATTTAGAATATTAATGAAAAGTCTATATGATTTTATTGTACAACCTTTAGACAAGGAGTATAATAATGAAATAAAAATAGACGGAAAGTCTTTAGTTTTAAATACAGATCTTAACTCTTTTAAGTCTGTTAGTAAACTAGCAAGAGTTGTAAAACCACCTTTAGCATTTAATACAGAAATTAAAAAAGGTGATATAGTTGTTATACATCATAATGTGTTTAGAACTTTTTACGACATAAGAGGTAAACTCAAAAAAAGTAGATCTTTCTTTAAAGATAATTTATATTTTTGTCAAATTGACCAATTATATTTATATAAAAAAGATCAAAAATGGAAATCTTTTGGTGATAGGTGTTTTGTAATGCCTATAAAAGATAATAATAATTTAACGCTAGATAAAGAGCAAAAGCTTATTGGTATACTTAAAATAGGTAATAGCTCATTAGAAGCGCTAGGAATTAATCCTGGAGACCTTGTGGGTTATACACCTTACGGTGAATGGGAATTTATTATTGATAATCAAAGATTATATTGTATGAAATCAAATGATATTGTTATAAAGTATGAATACGAAGGAAACGAAACTGAATATAATCCAAGCTGGGCAAGTAGCAGTTGAAGAATTAATTAAGGTTGCAAAAGAACCTATAGTAGATTCAGACGATGACATATCAGCTGATAGACTTAAAAATGCTGCAGCTACTAAAAAGCTAGCTATATTTGATTGCTTTGAAATACTTAATCGTATTGAAGAAGAAAAAAATATGCTAGAAGAAAAGCCTAAAGAAATTAAAAAAGAAACTACTTTTCGTGGTTTTGCTGAAGGAAGATCTAAGTAATGTACGAGCAAACTTTATATAAAATAATAAAAGACCATATAAAACCTAAAGTTCTTAAACGAATGAATAGGTATAAAAAATGGGAATATGGATATAATGAAGACCATGATATGGTTATTATATCTAAGACTGGACAAATTAGTGATATTTACGAAATACAAAACCTTAAAATAGCTTTACCGCTAAAAGCTGATGTTCATGAGTTTGAAGAAAACAAATGGACTAGATTTGATTACCCTAAAGTATTAAGTAAAATAAAAACAGTCTTTGACTGGAGAGAATACCCTGAAGATTTTAAAGAACAGTGGTATGACTATATTGATTTAGAGTTTAAAAGACGTGAAGAAGGTTTTTGGTATATAAACAAAGATAAACCTATATTTATAACTGGTACTCATTACATGTATTTACAATGGTCAAAAATTGATGTTGGCCAACCAGATTTTCGTGAATCAAATAGATTATTTTTTATATTTTGGGAAGCATGCAGAGCTGATGACAGAAGTTACGGTATGTGTTATTTAAAAAATAGACGTTCTGGTTTTTCTTTTATGGCTTCTGGCGAAACTGTTAATATGGCTACAATATCTACTGATGCACGTTTTGGTATATTATCTAAATCAGGTGCTGATGCTAAAAAAATGTTCACAGATAAAGTAGTGCCAATATCAGTTAATTATCCTTTCTTTTTCAAACCAATTCAAGACGGTATGGATAGGCCTAAAACAGAATTAGCATATCGTGTGCCAGCTTCTAAGTTTACAAGAAGGTCTATAGTATCTACAGATAAACCAGAAGATCTTGCTGGGCTTGATACAACTATTGATTGGAAAAATACTGGTGACAATGCTTATGATGGTGAAAAATTAAGATTATTAGTACATGATGAAAGTGGTAAATGGGAAAGACCTAATGATATACAAAACAATTGGCGTGTTACTAAAACTACACTTAGATTAGGTTCTAGAATTATTGGTAAGTGTATGATGGGATCAACATCAAACGCTTTAGATAAAGGTGGTAGAAATTTTAAAAAATTATATGATGACTCAGATGTTACAAAAAGAAACGCTAATGGACAAACACGTTCAGGACTCTATTCTTTGTTCATACCTATGGAATGGAATTACGAAGGATACATTGATTCTTATGGCTACCCTGTCTTCGAAACTCCATCAGAAAAAGTGTTTGGACCTCATGGAATACCAATCAAAATTGGAGTCATTGAATATTGGCAGAATGAGGTAGAAGGTCTTAAAGACGATCAAGATGGTTTAAATGAATTTTACAGACAGTTTCCTCGTACAACTAAACACGCTTTTAGAGACGAATCAAAACAGTCTTTATTTAATCTAACTAAGATCTATCAACAGATAGATTTTAATGAAGATTTAAAAAATTCTATTAGCATAACAAAAGGAGGTTTTCAATGGGAAAACGGTGATAAAAATAGTAAAGTTATATTTGTACCAAACAACAATGGTAGGTTTTTAGTTTCATGGGTACCACCAATACATATACAAAACAGAGTTGTTTTAAAAAACGGTATATATTATCCAGGTAACGAACATATGGGCGCTTTTGGATGTGATCCATATGATATATCAGGTACAGTTGACAGAAGAGGTTCTAATGGATCTTTACACGGGTTAACAAAATTCAGCATGGAAGACGCACCTCCAAATCATTTCTTTTTAGAGTATATATCTCGTCCACAAACTGCTGAAATATTTTTTGAAGATGTGCTTATGGCTTGTATATTCTATGGTATGCCAATATTAGCAGAAAACAATAAACCTAGATTATTATATTATTTTAAAAGAAGAGGTTATAGAGGTTTTGCAATGAATAGACCAGATAAAAAATATAATAAATTATCAGTTACTGAAAAAGAAATAGGTGGTATACCTAACTCAAGCGAAGATATAAAACAAGCACACGCTTCTGCAATTGAAACATATATAGAAGATTTTGTGGGATTAAAAGAAACAGGATATGGAGACATATATTTTCAAAGAACATTAGAAGATTGGGCTAGATTTAATATAAACAATAGAACTACTCATGATGCTTCTATAAGTTCAGGTCTTGCTTTAATGGCTTGTAATAAACATAGATACGCGCCATCTGTTAAAAGAGAATTTAAAAAAATTGAATTAGGTATTAAAAGATACAATAATAAAGGATATACATCAAAAATTATAAGTTAAATGAATATATATACAAACACCAATAGCGCCTTTCCTAGTCAAGTAGTCAGTGATGCTGAAAAAGCTAGCTTAGAATATGGAAGTCAAGTTGGTCAAGCAATAGAAAACGAATGGTTTGACCAAGGCAGAACTAATGGTAATAGATATTTAACTAATTGGAATAATTTTCACCAATTAAGATTATATGCTAGAGGTGAACAATCACCACAAAAATATAAAGATGAGTTATCTATTAATGGTGATTTATCTTACCTTAATTTAGACTGGAAGCCTGTGCCTATACTTTCTAAGTTTGTTGATATTGTTGTTAATGGTATATCACAAAAAAGCTATGATATAAAAGCATACGCTCAAGATCCTGAGTCAATAAGAAAAAGAACTAAGTACGCTTCAAGAATACATGAAGATATGATGTCTAAAGAATATCTTGAAAAATTAAAAAGTCAACTTGGTTTAGATTTATACCAAAGTCCTGATTTAAGTATTCTACCAGAGTCTGAAGAAGAATTAGAGCTTCATATGCAATTGTCATATAAGCAAAGTATTGAAATAGCGGAAGAAGAAGCTATATCATCTATATTAGCTCAAAACAAGTATGACTTAACTAGACGTAGAATAAACATGGACTTAACAGTTCTAGGTATTGCAGCTGCTAAAACAAGTTTCAATACAGCAGAAGGTATAACAATTGATTATGTAGATCCTGCGTATATGGTTTATTCATATACTGAAGATCCTAACTTTGAAGATATATATTATGTAGGTGAAGTTAAATCTATAACAATACCTGAACTTAAAAAAGAGTTTCCAGATATATCTGAAAAAGAGTTAGAAGAAATACAAAAAATGCCAGGTAATAGTCAATACATATCTGGTTGGGGTAATTACGATGAAAACACTGTTCAGGTTTTATATTTTGATTATAAGACATATCATAATCAAGTTTTTAAAATCAAACAAACAGATCAAGGTTTAATGAAAGCTTTAGAAAAAGATGATTCATTTAATCCTCCGCCAAACGATGGTTTCGAAAGAGTTTCAAGATCAATAGAGGTTTTATACTCAGGAGCAAAAGTACTAGGAAATAACAAAATGCTTAAATGGGAACTTGCAGAGAACATGACAAGACCGTTTGCTGATACTACTAAAGTAGAAATGAATTACAGCATTGTAGCGCCTAGAATGTACAAAGGTAGAATAGAGTCTATTGTTAGTAAATGTATGGGTTTTGCTGATATGATTCAGTTAACACATTTAAAATTACAACAAGTTATATCTAGAGTAGTACCAGATGGTGTTTATTTAGACATGGACGGTTTAGCTGAAGTTGATTTAGGTAATGGAACTAATTATAATGCTGCTGAAGCTTTAAACATGTATTTCCAAACTGGTTCTATAGTTGGTAGATCTCTTACTCAAGATGGTGATATGAACTCTGGTAAAGTTCCAATACAAGAATTAAATAGCTCTAGCGGTCAAGGTAAAATACAAAGTCTTATACAGACTTATCAGTATTACTTACAAATGATACGTGATGTAACAGGATTAAACGAAGCAAGAGATGGTAGTACGCCAGATAAACAAACATTAGTTGGTTTACAAAAAATGGCAGCTAATGCTTCGAATGTAGCTACAAGACATATAAAACAGTCTAGCTTATATTTAACATTAAGATTATCTGAAAATGTAGCTTTAAAAATAGGTGATGCTTTGCAATTTCCTTTAACTAAAAATTCTTTGCAAAATTCAATATCTACTTTTAATATAAGAACTTTAGAAGAAGTAATAAATTTAAATCTTCATGATTTTGGTATTTATTTAGAACTAGAACCAGACGAAGAAGAGCAAGCTCAATTAGAGCAAAACATACAAGTTGCTTTACAAAAAGGAGGTATTGATTTAGAAGACGCTATAGATTTAAGACAAATTAAAAATCTTAAGTTAGCTAATCAAATGCTTAAAATAAAACGTAAAGCAAAAGCTAAACAAGACCAAGCTAACCAACAAGCTAATATAGCAGCTCAAGGTCAAGCGCAAGCTGATGCGGCTGAACAAATAGCTTTATCTGAAGTTCAAAAACAAGAAGCCATTAGTGGTTCTAAAGTACAGTTAGAGCAAGCTAAATCACAAATGGAAATACAACGTATGCAAACTGCTGCTCAATTAGAACAACAAAAAATGCAAATGCAACATCAATTTGATATGACAATAAAACAAATGGAGATGCAAGCAGTTGGCATGAAAGAAAAAGAAATAGAAAACCGTAAAGACAAGCGTATAAAAATGGAAGGTACGCAACAGAGTGCAATGATAAATCAAAGAAAAAATGATTTATTACCAATAGACTTTGAACAACAAAACGCAGCAGGTATGATGCCATCTGTGTAATTTTATTAATTATTTAATTATATTATATTATGTCAGAAGTAAAAACAAACGAACCTGTTAAACAGGAAGGTGACTTTAAAATTAAAACTAAAAGTAAAACACCTAAAAAATTAGTAGAAAAAAAACCTGAAATAGTAAAGGTTAACGTAAAAGAACCTTTAATTGAATTACCGCCAGATGTAACAAAGGTGGTAGTTCCTAAAGAAGTTTTAAAAACAGAACAAAAAGATGCCATTCAAATCAGAGAAACAGAGAAGGTGGTTGTGGAAGAACAAACCGGAGATAGCGCTAAAGTGGACGAACAAGTACAAGAGCCCAAGCAAGATGTTGAAAAGTTTGAACCAATCCAAGAAGTAACTGAAGCAGAAGTAAAGAAAGTTACTCAAGAAGTAAAAGAAGCTGTTAGAGATGAAAAAGTTCTAGGTAAACAATTACCAGAAAACATCGAAAAACTAGTTTCATTTATGGAAGAAACTGGTGGTACTATAGAGGATTATACTAGACTTAACGCAGATTATTCTAACGTTGATGAAAATACTCTATTAAAAGAATATTATAAAAAATCAAAACCTCACTTAAACGGTGAAGAAATAGATTTTATAATGGAAGAAAGCTTCCATTTCGATACAGAACTTGACGAAGAGCGTGACGTCAAAAAGAAAAAACTCGCTAAAAAAGAAGAGATTGCAAAAGCAAAAAACTTTTTAGAGGAAACTAAGAAAAAATACTACGAGGAAATCAAGTTGAGACCCGGAGTAACTCAAGACCAACAAAAAGCTACTGACTTTTTCAATCGCTATAACAAGCAACAAGATGTAGCCGCTGAGCAACATAAAAAATTCAAGCAACAAACTAACGAGCTATTTAGCGACGAATTCAAAGGTTTTGATATAAAAGTTGGTGAAAAAAGTTTCAAGTATAATGTTCAGAATTTAGAAAAATTAGCAGAAAATCAATCAAACATTAATAATCTAGTTAAGAAGTTCTTAAACGAAGATGGAGATGTGGTAGATACCTCTGGTTATCACAAAGCTATATATGCTGCTGAAAATGTGGATAAAATTGCTAGTCATTTTTACGAACAAGGAAAGGCTGATGCCGTTAAAGACGTTGTCAACAAGTCTAAGAATTTATCATCTACTAAAGCTAGAAGCCAACAGGGTGAAGTTTTTGTAAATGGTTTAAAAGTAAAAGCGGTTAGTGGTTATGATTCTTCAAAACTGAAAATTAAAACAAGAAAATTTAACTAATTAAAAATTAAAAATTATGGCTTTAAGTCCTCAATTTGGTGGTATTGTGCCGTCGCAACTACAACAGTTGCTTCCAACAAACTACCTACAATTTAACAATGGAACAAATGACTTCGCTCAACAATATCTTCCTGAGATATATGAGCAAGAAGTAGAAAGATATGGTAATAGAACCTTATCTGGATTTTTAAAAATGGTTGGCGCTGAAATGCCAATGACATCTGATCAAGTAATTTGGTCTGAGCAAAATAGATTACATATTGCATATGATAATTGTACACTACCTGGTGGTGCTAACATTATTGATGTTGCTCCTGCTGCAGGTGCTGCAACTGTGCAAAACGTAATATCTGTAAACGATACAGTAGTTGTTTTAGATACCGTAAGCGGTGCTGAAAATAAAGGTATTGTAACAGCAAGTGTACAAGCCGTAGTTGGTGGTGCAGCTGGATCAATTACTGTTGCTACTTTTAATGGAGTTGGTATTAATGCTAACTTTACTTCAGGTAACATTAAAGTATTCGTATATGGATCTGCTTATGCTAAAGGATCAAGTATGGTAAACGGTGGTAATGTTGCTGCTGGTACTCAACCTAGAATTTCTGTAACTCCTTCATTCCAACAATATTCAAACTCTCCTGTTATAATTAGAGATCAATATGTTATCTCTGGTTCTGATATGGCTCAAATTGGTTGGGTTGAAGTTGCAACTGAAGATGGTACTTCTGGATTCTTATGGTATTTAAAAGCTGAGTCTGAAACAAGATTACGTTTCGAAGATTACTTAGAAATGGCATTAGTAGAAGGTGAGTATAGTCAAATAGGAGCTGGAGCTGGAGTAGGATCAGGAGTAGTTCCTGGTACTGAAGGTTTATTTGCTGCTATAAACTCAAGAGGTAACGTAGAAGTAGGATTTACTGCTGCTGCTGGAATTTCTGAGTTTGATAACATCCTTAAAAACCTAGATACTCAAGGAGCTATTGAAGAAAACATGTTATTCTTACAAAGACAAACGTCTTTAGATTTTGATGACATGCTTGCTGCAATTTCATCAGGAGCTGCAGGCGGTACTGCTTTTGGTTTATTTGAAAACTCAGAAGAAATGGCGCTTAACTTAGGATTCTCTGGATTTAGAAGAGGCTCTTATGACTTTTACAAAACTGATTGGAAATATTTGAATGACGCTTCTACAAGAGGTGGTATTTCTGGTATCAACTCAATCGAAGGTGTATTAGTACCTGCTGGAACTTCAACAGTTTACGATCAAGTTTTAGGAACTAACATCAGAAGACCTTTCTTACACGTAAGATATAGAGCTTCACAAGGTGATGATAGAAGAATGAAGTCTTGGTTAACTGGTTCTGCTGGTGGTGCATTTACTTCAACTCTTGATGCTATGGAAGTAAACTTCCTATCAGAAAGATGTTTAGTAACTCAAGCTGCTAACAACTTTGTATTATTCAAAGGAATCTAATTGATTCAATTATAATAACTATCCCTGTCTTCGGGCAGGGGTAATTATTTTTTATAAACTATTTAATTATATTATATTATGGCTAAAAAAGCTCAAGCAGAAACTATTGAGGTTGCACCTCAACCGGTAGCTACAAAAGTAGCACCACAAAAACCAGCTAAACCTAGTTGGGAAATTAAAGATAGAATTTATTATTTAAAAGATAACAAATCACCTTTAACATTAACAATACCTGGAAAACACACAAGAAAGCATTCATTGCTTTATTTTGATGAAGAAACAGGTTCACAAAGAGAACTAAGATATGCAACTAACATGGACTCACCATTTGTTGATCAACAAAAAGGAGAAGTTACTATGGGTCATATACAGTTCAGAGATGGGGATTTAAAAGTTCCTAAAAATCAACAAAATTTACAAAAATTATTATCTTTGTATCACCCTTTAAAAGGTAAGTTATATGAAGAGTTTAGTGCAGTAGAAGTTGCTAAAGATGAGTTAGATATTTTAGATCTACAAATTGATGCACTTAACGCTGCTAGATCTATGGATATAGATCAGCAAGAAGCTATACTTAGAGTAGAAGCTGGTTCTGTAGTTAATACAATGAGCTCTAAAGAAATAAAAAGAGACTTACTGCTATTTGCTAGAAAAAACCCTGGTTTATTCATAGAACTTGCAAATGATGAAAACGTAGGATTAAGAGATACTGCTATTAAAGCCACTGAAGCTGGAATAATATCTTTATCACAAGATCAAAGAACGTTTAATTGGGCTTCTAATGGTAGAAAATTAATGAACGTACCATTTGATGAAAACCCATATTCTGCTATGGCAGCATTTTTCAAAACAGATGAAGGTGTAGAAATCTTTAAATCTATCGAGAAAAAGATTAAATAACATGTAATACTAATATAGGGCTCGTTTACTCGGGCCCAATATTATAATAAAAAAATATAAATGGCGGTAAATATTAACACAGTATATACAACAGTCTTGTACATATTAAACAAAGAACAAAGAGGATATGTTACTCCAGCGGAGTTTAACAGTCTAGCTGTTCAAGTTCAACAAGAGATGTTTCAATCATATTTTCCAGATGGTAACCAAGTTAACAGGTTCAATCAAAACAATCAACAAAACGATACAGAGTTTTTTAATATGTTTAAAGACATATCATATAAATTATATCCTTTTGAAAAAGAAGCTGATTTCACATTTGACAACACTAGTCAAAGTTTTTATTATAACGGAACTGGAGTTATAAATAAACTTGGTGAAATAATATCTACATACACAGGTAATCCTACCTATAATTCAATAACTCAACTTACAAGCAAAAGTGATTTTACAACAATTACAAAATCAAAACTAACTTCACCCACAAGTCAGTATCCTATTTGCCATACTACTAACATTGCTATAGCTCCATCTACAATAGCTCAGCTTATGGTAAAAGTGTCTCCAGTGCCTAACTCTTTAAAAATAAACTGTTTGTTTAATCCTACAGATCCAGAGTGGAACTTTACAACTGGTAACCTAGGTCAATACATATATTCTTCTAATTCGTCTGTTGATTTTGAACTTGACGTATCAGAGCAAACTAATATAATAACTAACATATTAAAGTATTGTGGTATTATAATAAACGATCCAACAATTATTCAAACTGCCTCTGCAGAAGCACAGGAAGTATCTATTAATGAAAAAAGCTAATAAAACATGCCGATTCCAAATGGTGGTTTAATAACCGAAACTAACGAACAATATTACGCAGGCGCGCAAGGCTTTATAGCTCCAGCGACAGCCGCAGGCCAAGCTTTTACTACTACTTTTGATACAGATTTAATATTAGGAGCAACTGGAAGTTGGGATCCTAATGACGTAAGTTATTCTTTAAATAATTTTAAACTATACACAAGCGCTGATGGTATAACTTATACAGAATATATATTAGCATATACTGTTGTTAATAACATTATAACTATTACAGCTAGCATAACAACTGGAACATATATAGTAGTTCAATTAAAATCTTTAGAAGGAGGTAACTATGGCGATAGAGATGCTATAGGTGAAGCTGTTGAAGATAATTATGGTGGATATTCTTACATTACATTAAACGATATTATAAACAACTTTATGGTTGGTTATGTTGGTGATGGTAAAATTATTCAAACATGTAAAAAATCAGATGCTGTTTTCTTTGCAAAAAGAGGCATGCAAGAATTTAGTTATGATACTTTAAAAAGTATTAAGTCACAAGAACTTAGCGTGCCACCTAGCTTAAATGTTATATTGCCACAAGATTATGTTAACTACGTAAGAATATCGTGGATAGACAGTCTTGGTGTTAAGCATATATTATATCCTGCCAATAACTTAACTATATCACCTTACGAAAATCCAATTCAAGATAACACAGGTCAACCAACTCAAGATAACTTTGGTGATAATTTAGAAGGAAGTTCATTAACAGAAAGCAGATGGAAAGCTGCTAACGATGAATTAATATTTGATAACTCTGCTTTCAATAATTTCTTTAATTTTATGGGAAGTACTTATGGTTGGGGTTATGGAGGTTTTTACGGTCAAAGATATGGTTTAGAACCTCAATCAGCTCAATCAAATGGTTGGTTTAACATGAACGAAAGAGAAGGTAAAATATCTTTTTCAAGTAATTTAGCAAATCAACTTATTGTATTAGAATACATCTCTGATGGATTAGCTTATGATTTAGATACTAGAGTACCTAAAATGGCAGAAGAAGCAATGTACGCTCATCTATTACACTCTATAGTGTCTACTAGAGCTAATCAACCTGATAATATAGTACAAAGATTTAAAAAAGAACGTAGAGCTAAACTTAGAAATGCTAAAATAAGATTATCTAACATAAAACTAGATGAGATAGTACAAGTAATGAGAGGTAAATCTAAATGGATTAAACACTAAAATTTAATGGCAAAAGCAACTAATAGTTTTGTTACTGGTAAAATGAATAAAGATCTTGATGATCGTCTTTTAAAAGTTAACGAATACAGAAACGCAATGAACGCTCAAGTGAGCAGATCTGAAGGTGCTAATGTAGGCGCTTTAGAAAACGTTTTAGGTAATGTAAAAATAAGTGATTTTAGAGCTATAACAGGTATTGGTTTAGGTGTTTCTATAGGTTATTGTGCTGATGAAATAAATAATAGAGTTTTTGTTTTTTTAACAGACAATACTAGTTCTACACTAACATACACTAATACACAGAAAAATGCTATAGTTGTTTACAATGCTTTAACAGAATCAACTCAAGTTCTTGTTAGTGGTGCTTTTTTAAATTTTTCAACAAGTTTCCCTATAACTGGAGTAAATATATTAGAAGATTTATTATACTTTACAGATAATAGAAATCAACCTAGAGTTATAAATGTAACTTTAGCTGAGTCTAATTTTGTTGCTTTAAACAATCAATATTATACTATAGAGGATCAAATATCTGTAGCAAAATATAATCCTTACCAATCAATACAACTTTATAAAGAATCTTCTATATCTAACGAATATGAAACTACAATGTATGATGTTGTTAGTTTGTATTACCCTGATGGAGGTCTTGGAAATTTAAATGTAAATGCTGCTACAGGTCAGGTTAATTTGGAAATTTTAAAATCAGGTTTCCAAGGAGACATAGTTACTAGCAGTGGTGGAACAGCTGGTGTAAAAGTTGGTCGTAGAAACAAATCAACTGGAGTTATTACAGATACTGGACTAACTGTTGTCTCTTCTTCAGACCAAACAACATACTGGCGAGTTGCTCTTAGCGGTGATATAACTGGATCATTAATTGATAAAGATGACGAAGAAATTGTATTTAGCTTTAATCCATATTACAACCCTGATTACAATGGTGATAAAGATTATTTAAGAGATAGATTTGTAAGATTTGCATATAGATTTAAATTTATTAATGGTGAGTATTCTATAATGTCACCATTTACCCAAGAGTGTTTTATACCTAAGCAAGATGGTTATTTTATGACCAAACAAAACCCTTTGCCTAATGGAACAGAAATAGAAGAATCTCCACCGCTTGACATGCAAGATGAAGAAGACGCTTACAGAAGTACAGTTGTAGAGTTTATGGAAAATAAGGTTAATAAAATAATTCTTAGAATACCTTTACCATACACGTCTGAGCAAATGCAGAGTATACTACATGTAGAAGAGATAGATATATTATTTAAAGAGTCTGATTCAAACATTATAAATGTTATAGAAACTATAGAAATATCTAGAGTTCAAGCTCAAATTCCAGGTGGCACTGTTTATGAATATGAATATCAGTCTAGAAAACCTTATAAAGTTTTACCTTCATCTGAAACAACTAGAACTTATGATAAAGTGCCTGTAAGAGCTTTATCTCAAGAAATAATAAGTAATAGAATTGTGTATGGAAACTTTGAAGATAAACATACGCCACCATCTACTATAGATTACAACGTTGCTGTTAGTCAAAAATCTACTTTTGATTTAGGTACTGCTACAACTACAACAAATGGTGTAACTAATACCGCGGTTGAAACAATAAACATAAATACTTTAGCCGCAGGTTTATCAATACAAAATGGTTATGTAGTTACAGGTAGCGCTAGTATTCCAGCTAATACTGTTATTGTAAGTTTCACATCTACTACTGTTGTTATAAGCAACGCAACAACTGGTACTATACCTGATGCAACTACATTGACTTTTGAGGCTTCAAGCAGTGTTAGATATACAACAAGTGAAATAGAATATCCTAACTCTTCTCTTAAGCAGAATAGAAATTATCAAGTTGGCGTTGTATTATCAGATAAATTTGGTAGAACATCTACTGTTATTTTATCTAATAGTGATAATTCTATAGAATTTAACAATGAACAATACTTAGGTTCAACAGTTTTTTCAGATTATATAAATGATAATATAAATGCAGATACTTTTCCAGGTAATTCATTAAAAGTTTTATTCAATAATCCAATACCAGGAGGATCAACCGGTATATATAATGGAGACGCGGCAAGCGTTGATTATAATCCTTTAGGTTGGTACTCGTATAAAATTGTTGTAAAACAAACAGAACAAGAATATTACAATGTTTATTTACCAGGTATAATGGCAGCTTATCCTACTGATGCTACTGAAGAATTAGGAAAAACTTCTCATTTTGTTTTAATAAGTGATAATATAAATAAAGTACCTAGAGATTTAACTCAAGTTGGACCAGAACAAAAACAATTTAGAAGTAGCATAAATCTACATGGTAGAGTTGAAAACTTACCTAGTGTTGTTTTTAATTTAAACAATATACAATACTACCCAGGAGCAACATCACCTATTGTTAGTGTTATTGGTACAGATAGAGATTTATTTGATGGTATACCTACACAAAATTACGTTGGTAGCTCTGATTTTTATAATGTTGTTTCTAATCCTTTGATTGCTAGAATTAACACTCCTTCAAAAAAAATAGGAACTACCGCTGTGATAACTACAGCCCAAGTTGATTCAGATCAAACAGGAGCTAGTTCTACAAGTGAAATAAACTTAACTATAAGTACCATAAGTCCTTTATTTACATTTATAACACCTCAACCAAATCAAAGTATAGTGCCTGGTCAATCAGTAAGTGGACCTGGCGTACCTTTAGGTACAGTAGTAAATAGTGGCACTAGCAGCGGTACACCAACTGGAACTTATAAAATAACTTTAAATCAAGCTTTAGAAGGAACAGCTAATCCAGATGTTTTAACATTTGCTCCTACTCAACCTGGGCCAACAGATAGCCCCTTTTTAACTATGCCTCAATTGGCTGTTATGGAAACTGATGGTGTTGATTCTAACTTAGACATATATTGGGAAACTACATCTGAAGGTTTGATAACTGAATTAAACCAAGCTGTTTTAGGTGGTACTGCAGATTCTGTTTCATTAAGCGGATTTAATACAAGCGTCTTTACAGAAGCTTTAGCAACAACTAATAATATAGCTGCTGATTTTACTTTAAAAAATCAATTTGGTAATGATATTTCTTACGTTGCAACAACACCTGCTCAATTACAATTACACAGCGTAACAGATTATAATGGAGATGATGTTACTAGTACTTTTAGTTTAGTAAGAAATGGTAATAATTACAATGTTCAATTAGATGAGTTTTTGTATTTTAGTAATCAAAACGCAACAAAACAAACTTATTCTTTTACTTTTGAAGTAAACTATTCTTCAGACCCTGGAGTAGAACCTGTTATACAATCTTTTATAACCCAACAACCTGTTTCATTGATAAACGTAATACCAACATTTGCTCAACCTGCAAGTGTAACTTATGTGCCTGGAACTGATGGCGGAGGAAATGGAACAATAACTAATGTTCAAGCACAAAACGGAGCTGCTATAGGCGTAGGTGTTCAAAACGCTTGGAAAGATATTTCATGGTCTTTAACCGTAACAAAAGACGGTGTTGATTATGGTCCAAGTGGAACTGGTAATGTTTTAATAAACCAATCAAGAGTAAACGCTTTTTGGAACGGTCGTGTATATTTCAATGGTGGTGATCCTCCTAACTCTATGTCAGATGGAGTTTATGTTTGTTCAGCTACTATAGTAGATGCTGGTGGATTATCAGTACAACGTTCTTTTAATTTAACTATAAATAGAACACCTTGTTTTTCTTATAAGTTTACATATGCAGGAACTGGCGATGTTATTACCGGGCAATTTACTACATGTGAAGGCGCGAATGAAGGCACGGTTAGCTTTGTAGATCCTCCTGCTAATACATCTCCTGGTTTCGCAAGAGTTTGTGCTAGAGACACAGCTTATACTCAAGCTAATCTACCAGGTACTTTTGTTAAGCTAGCTTTAGACTCAAATGATCTAGCAAACACTTGTAATGTTTAAAAAAAATAAGTAATAATATATATATGGCTGCGATAATAGAAGTAAAATACTTCAACACATTCCTTCTTAAGAAAGTAAACAAAGCGCAAACTACTCCAGCACCTGGTTATGGAAATATACCTGTATGGAATGGTTCTATGGGTATACCTGTTGCTAAAGGTGGTTATGATTCAAGTAGCTCTACTGTTTCTAATAGTTGGGTAATAGAAGAATCAAGAATAAACGGTGGCTATAATAATACTACAGTATCTTTTGGTGCTAAAGCTTATTTAGTAGAAGAAGAACCTAATGGAACAAGACGTGGTAACTCATTAATATACTCTGGTATATTTAACTCTAGAACTGGTATTAATAATACAAATGTTTTTTCTGTAGCAGAAGACATAGTTAAATCTGTAGATCCTGCTAATGGTTCAATACAAAAACTATATGCAGAAAATACTAACTTAAGTATATTTCAAGAACTAAAAATAAGTAGAGCATTAATCGATAAAGATGCTATATATTCTGCAGAAGGCGGAGGAACTGTAACAAGCGCTAATTTAGTTATTGGAGCGATACAACCTTATTTAGGTAGATTTGGTATAAGTACCGATCCTACTAGTTTTGCAATATATGGCCAAAATAAATATTTTTCTGATAGAAATAACAATGTTATATTAAGACTTTCTCAAAGTGGAATAGATGAAATATCTTCAGCTAACATGGTTGATTATTTTAGAGATGCTTTAGGTGGTTTAACAGCTGCAGGTGTTGAAGGTAAAATATTAGGTGGTTATGATATTTACAACAAACAATACGTTGTATCTGTTCAAGAGCCAAACAACACAACTTTTGATTCAGGTTACGATACTTTAGCTTATGATGAATATGTTAAAGGTTGGACTAGCTTTTTTAGTTATAAGCCAGATCAAATGTTTAGCTTAGGTAATCAGTTTTATAGTTTAAAAGAAGGTGAACTATATCAACATTATGCACAAGACGGGGTAAGAAATGTTTTTTATCCTGACATAGCTTCTGGTGGAGCTTTAACAGCCACAAACACTACGTCTGGAGCAAGTTATCCAACACCACCAACAACAGGCGTGTCAACAGTTGCTACATCAGGTAGCGGAACAGGTATGAAAGTTACTTTTACACAAGTAGGAGGTGTTGTTCAAGAGAATACTATTTTAGTTATAGACGCTGGTAGTGGTTACAAAATAGGTGATACTGGAACTATAACAACAGGGAACGCGGCAGCGGTTTATACTATATCTACTATATTATCACCAACACCAACTTCTATTACTTTTATATTTAATCCTAGTGTTGGATCTTCTAAAAACTTTAAAACAGTTTCTTACGAAGGAAGTAATGGTTGGCAAGTAGATAGTTTTGTCTCAGACGCAGTAGGAAGAAACTTAAACTTTTCAAATAATAACTGGAATAACAGTCAAGATACTACTACTCAAGTTTATAGTTATACACAAGGAGCTTACACTCAAAGCGGTATACAATATTATGCTGGTTTTAATAGAAAAGAAAATTTATACGTAGCAAACTTAATAAATAATAGTCCTGCTACAAACAGAGAAGTTGGAAACATTCAAATAAACGCAGGTGGTGTTAGTTATAATGCTATGTCTGGTATTAAAGGTTTCTATGCTACAGTAACAATATCAACAGATACTGTTACAAACCCAGGAGGTGAAAAAGAACTGTTTGCTGTAAGCACAGAATATATAGCTAACAATGGATATTAAAAAAATATTAACAATAAAAAAGAAAAACTATGAGTCTAGCACTTGGATTGTTAGGTAGCGCGGCGGGTGGTTTGATTGGCCGTAGCGCAGCTAGAAAAGCTGAAAGAAGAGCTGCAAAACAATTAAAAAAACTAAACGCTAAATTATCTAGTCTAGAAAGAAATAGACAAGAAATTATAAATCCTTATGAAGGTGTTACTAACTTAAGTGATATGCTAAGCAATCCTATGGCTAACTTGTCAGTTGCTACGCAAGCTGCTGAAATGAAAATAGAGCAAGCTGATATTTCTTTAGCTAACACTTTAGATACTTTAAGACAAACTGGTGCTGGCGCAGGTAGCGCAACAGCTTTAGCGCAAGCTGCATTACAGTCTAAAAAAGGAGTCGCTGCTAGTATAGAATCACAAGAAAAAGCTAACGAAGATAAAAGAGCTGCTGGTGAGCAAAGGTTACAAGCTCAGCAATTAGCTCAAGCTGAAAAAATGCAACAAGCTGAAGTTTCTGGCAAACAGTTTATGTATGGTGAAAAAGAAAAAAGAGAGATGCAACAATTAAACAGAGTTCAGTCTCAAATAGATGCTGCGCAAGGAGCTAAAGCACAAGCAAGAGCAGATCAAACAGCGGCATTAACAGGTATGGCTGGGAGCTTTGCTCAAATGATAGGTAGCTCTGGTGACTCTTAATAGTAATAAATAAAAAACATGGAAAACAAAAACTTAGTTAATAATCTTGTTTTACAACAAATGAACGATAGTGATGCTATGGGTTATAATAAATCCTATATAGCAACACCTATTGACGCTGATTTTAGACTATTAGACAACGCGTATAGAGACACTGGAAGAGCTTACGCTAAATTAAAGACAGCTATAAGCAATAATAAATGTTCAAGCGAAGGTTGTGAATATGAAAACAGAATGTTAAAACAACTAGAAGAAGCGCCTAGTGTTACAACTGATTTTTTAGAAAATCTATTAGCTGAATTATCTGTAACCGAAGAACCTAATTTTGACCCTAACAATGATTATGCTTATACTTTAGCTAGCTATATGATGAATGGTAGACCTGGTTTTTCTAAAAGTGATGGTTATGTAGCTTCTTTAACTTTGTTAAACGATGGTAGTCAAGAATTATTTTTTAATGGACCTGGTTTTGTTATACCTTTAATAATTAATAGTATTGCTTTAGCAACTTTGCTAGAGTCTGGTACTTCTATTGTAGCATCAACACCTGATATAAATAAAAGCATGGACGAGTTATTAGTAGAAACTGGTATATTTCCTCCAGATGCTGTAGATGAAAAAGGTATGTTATCTGCTGGCGCTAAAATATCTGAAGAGTTTATAATTAAGTTTAATGGTGAACCTGATTATGAAATAATAGACATAGGAAATGGTAAAGGTAGAAATATTTTAAGATTTGATTTAGATAAAATTGAGAAAAAAGTAACACCGTTTATCAATGCTGAAATATCTGGTTTAATGAGTTCTGAGCAAGAAACTATAGCTGCTTGGAACGTTTATATCTCTAAAGGAACTAGTCAAGAAGAAGACGATCAAATGGTTCAAGACGCTAACGCTGCAAGCTCAAGCTGGTCTTATACAGAAGATTTACCTTTAATGCAAGACAAAAAAGTTTTATTTGCTGAAAAATATAAAGAGTACTTTTTTAATAATTATTTAAAGCAATTTTTAACAAACAAATTACCTAGCGTAGAAGAAGATGCTGCGGTTTTTGATTTAGAAGAGGGTAGACAAGCTAAGGCTGATAAATTTATAGAAGCTAATCAACAAAATTAAATTAAATGACAAAAGAAGAATATATAAGAAGTTTAGTTGATCAAAACGTTACTGGTGATAAAATGTTTGAACTAGTCAAACAATGGGAAATAGATAATCCTGAAACTGAAGAAGTTGAAGAAGTAAAGACAGAAGTTGTTGCGGACCAAGCGGGTGCAGCTGTAACAACTACAACCAACGAAGCATCCGAATCTTCGGATGGCAAATCATTATCAGACGAGGAAAAAGCAGCTGCTGCTGTAGAAGCTAAAGAAAAAGAAAATAGAATTAATTCTTTATACTCTAAATATAACGAAGACGGTGATCAAAATGTTTCTGGAGAAGATAAAGAAAAATGGTTAAAAGAAAATAAACAGCAAGAAGAAGACGTGAGTGAATTGTCTTGGTGGCAAAACGCAACATTTTTTGGAGAGACCGAAAAAGATAGAGTAAAAAGAGAAAACCAAGATAAAGAATTAAAAATATTTAGATACAACCAAGGTAATGATGACTATTTAAAAAAAATAGAAGAATTATCAAAAAACAATAATTTAACTCCAGAGCAAAAAAGAGAAGAGTTAAAAAAAATAAACCCTCCTGCTTTAGTAGAAGATGTTGAGATAGAAGATGTTATAGTGGATCAAGAAAACGAGTGGAGAACCAACGCTGTGACATGGTCTACAATGGAAGAATCTGATGTTAAAAAAAGATTTACATTAGAAGATGGTAGTTTTGATGAAAAAAAATATAATGACTATAAAAAGTTTATGGACATTGATGATGAGCTAGCAGCTCTCAATGTTAAACGAAACGGTTATACAAATCCTAAATCAGGAATGCCTTACGGTAATATGAAGTCAAAGTACTTAGATGCTTCAGAAAAAATTACAAGTCTAATAGAACAAAGAGGTAAATTAATAGCGCCTTACAATAAAATAAAAGATACTCAAGCTGATAAAATAACCGATGAATATCTTGGTGGATTAATTGGTGGAAATAGAATTAAATATAGAACCTCACAAGAAGTAAGTCCAGAAGCATTAGCAGTAGCTTCTGACTATCTACCTAAAGATTTTTCTTCTATAGAAAACGAAGAAGATTTAGATAAAACAATGAAACAAGCTTATGGTGATTTTGTTAAAAATGACCCTATACTTAGTAGCACATGGGAAACTATACAACAAGGAGCTCAGTCAAAAATAGAAGCTTATCAAAACGAAATACAAAAAACAGCAGATCTTACAACACCAGAAGGGGTAGCAGATGCTAACGCTAAGCTTCAGGCTTACGCTAAAAAAATAACTTTAGATGAGTTTGAAAACTCAAAAGAGTACAAAACTAGAATGACTCAGTTGGGTACAGTTATGGATAGAGCTATGTCTGATACAAGCACTGCTTACCGTAGATCTCAAGATAATTTTTTAAGTTTTACAGATTTTTTAAGAGGAGGCAACACAGGCATTGACGGTTCAGATGGGCTACCATTTAACAACACTCTTGCTAACTTAGTTGAAAGTGTTGGTAAAGGTAGTGTTAATCTTATTGGATCCGCTAAAAAAGCATTAGCTAGTGTAGAAGCTAAAGGAGTAAGACAAACGCAAAGGCAGATTGATATTATAGATAAAAAAATTGAAGATGGCGAAATAACAAAGGAAGAAGGAGAAAGATTAAAAAATTTTAAAGAAGGTTCTCAATCTGGTCTTGAAGGTCTTCCTTCTTTAATGGAAGAATTAATGTCTGATAAAGAAGATGTTGAAAAATTATTTGATAGCATTAAAGATACAGAAGCTTATACAGGTTTATTTAACGCGTCTGACCTATCTGATGGTATTACTTTTCAAGAGGCTATATTTACAACAGGCGAAGCTTTACCTCAAATTGGTTTAGCTACTGCAGGAGCTTTAACTGGAAATCCTATTGCTGCCGGACTAGGCACTGCTGCAATGTTTACGCAAATGTATGGTGACAATTATTGGTCTGCATATCAAGAAGGTATAAAAAAAGATGCTAAAGCTATGGGTATTGATTTAGACTCTATGTCAGCTGAAGAAAGAAGAGAGTTTGAAATAAATGCTTTAAACGAAGGTAAGCATGCTAACATGGCTACTTCTGCAGCTTTCTCAGCTGTAATGACAGCGGCTGAGCAACTTGGTGCAAACAAAATATTAAAGAAAACAGAAGACGCTTTAGGTTTAGGTAAAGGTGGTTTAGTTTCTTTTTATAAAGGATCATGGAAAGAAAGCGGAGAAGCTTTGTTAAGATCATCTTTACGTAAAGCTGAGGCTGGCGCAACAGAATTTGCCACAGAGTTTGCTCAAGAAGTTTTAGGCCAAGTAAGCACTGGATTACAGTCTGGAAGTAGCGCTACTGAATATGTAGACTGGGGCGCTTCTTTAGAGTCTGGTAAAGCAGGTGGTGTTGTTGGTGTTATGATACCTTTTGCTAGTAGCGTAGCTACTCAATCTGCTGTAGAAATAAGAAATTTATCAAGAGATGTAGCAATAAAATTTGCTCCTAATTCTGAATATGGTAAATTTTCTATAGAAACAGAAAAGTATTTTAACGATGCTCAGTCAAATTTAGATAATAAATTAAAAAATAACGAATTAAGTAAACAAGATTACCAAGAAGAATCTGCTAACTTAGCTGATACTCGTAACGCTAGTTTAAAAATAGATCCTAACGCTAGTCAAGACGTTAGAACTAGACAGCTTGATTTAATGGTTAAGCGTAATGAATTAATGCGCAAAATAAAAAACACTGATGATAGTGATTTAACTCAAGCTGAACAAGCTGAGCTAAAAACTGTTCAACAAGAATTACAAAATGTAGTTGCAGAACAAAAACTATATTCAACATCAGGCAATGTAAGAAAAATAATTCAAGACTCAGGACCTAAAGACTCTGAAGGTAATCCTATGATTGAGTTTAAAGATTTTTCTACAGCTAAAGAAACTCAAGAAGAAGCTGATAATCTAGAAAAACAAGGATATACAAGAGCCGCGGCTAGTAAAGCTCATGGAGTACAAATGATAAATGAAGCTACAGGAAAAGAAGTTTTACTTATAAATAATGAAGTTGCTTCTGGAAAAGCAGGTCTTGTAGGCAACGTCAACGTAGCTGCTCATGAGTTTTTACACAGTATGCTAAGAAAAACTTTAGCTAACAATCCAGAGGTTGCTCAAGAAATGAGAACTAATATGGATAATTATTTATCAAAAATAAATATTGAAAATATTGATCCTAACTCTAAGTACGGTAAAACATTAGCTCTTTATAAAAATGATCCAAGCGCTGTTACTAACGAAGAGGCTATGGTTTTGTTTGCTGATGCTTTAGCAAATGGAGATGTAGAACTTAACGAAGGCGCTTTAACTAAACTTAAAAATGTCGTAAGAAGAATAATGCAAGCTGTTGGTTTAAAAAACGTTGAATTTAAAACTGGAAAAGATGTTGTTAACTTTTTAAAAGATTACAACAAAAGCGTAGAAAAAGGTAAATTAAACAGAGCACAAAAAAAATTACTAGGAACAGAACAATCAATGAAAGAAGATGGTTCTATTGCTAAAGAGTCTAGAGCAAGAGCAACTGTATTAGAAGAAATAAACAAACTTACGCCTGACATTAAAACTAAAGCAGAGTATGATGCTTTTTTAGCTAATCAAAGACAAAGTAAACCTTTGTTTGACGCGTTGTTAAACGATGGCGGTGTTATAAATAATTACGTAAAAAGTAGATCTACAACTAAAGCTGAATCAGATAAAGCTATAGAAAGTTTAACTGATAGAATACTTAATTTTAATCCTGAAGCTAAAAGAGCAGATGGAAAACCTGTAGGTATTGAAGGTTTTGGTGAAGCTACATTTGCTAACACTAGGTTTGCTAAACTAGATGCTAAAAAAGCTTTATTCAAAGAAGGTGAAAAAGCTAAGCAACAAAAAAGTATTGACGGTGGAACATTACAAATAGCTGATGAATCTACTACGTCTAAAAAATATGATACTAAGCTAGCTAAAAAACCTACACAAACAACAGGTTTTGACAAAGCAACTGAAACTAAAATTGACGAAGCAGTAAACAAAAACTTTAAAGGTCCAGACGTTAAATTTTCACAAACTAAAAACGTACCTAAAGATGTTGCTGTTATATATGGAGAAGAGCTTGGTCTTAATCCACAAACGATTACAGACAAAACAAGAAATTATTCTAAGAAAGATGCTCAAGGTTTAACTAAAGCAAAACAGTTTTTGCTTAAAAACGCTAAAGATGACTATGCTCGTTTACCTCAATTAAAAGATGACTTTGGTAAAGGTACTTTTGTTCCTAAAAATGTTAAAGACGCTTTATATACTGATGGTAAACTAACAGGTAGTTTAAAAGATTACATGGATCTTATTAGACAAAAACCAATTAAACCTATATACAGAGATCGTGTAGGCCAAACTATTAGAGGTTTGTTAAACCTAGCTATTAGAAATCGTATACTAGAAACAGCACAGCCTTTACAGGCGAAAAGATTACAGTCAGGCGCTAAGTTTAGTAGAGCTATACCTAAGTTTCAAGTAACTGGTCAAGATGGCGTAGTGCAAATGAGAGACTCTGCTAAAGCTTTTGCTAAAGCAAATAATGTAGTTATAGAATTTGAAGGAGAAACTATAAACATAGACAACTTAAATGCAAAAAATCCTATTCATAGAAAATATATACAAAATTCTATAGAAACAGAATTATGGAAGTATATGCCTATAGAATCTATCAGCGCTTCAACTGTTGTAGATTATAGTACTAATCAAGATAGAGGTTTCTTTTTAACTAAAGAAGAGTTTGCTGCTGTAGAAACTAAAATGAAAGCTAACAAAAAGAAATGGTTAGCTGAAGGTAATAAATTAGATTATGATGTTAAAGCTGTTAAAGCCGCTAAAGCAGCTAAAAAGCCAGCTAAAAAAGAAGGGTTCTACACGTCTGAACAATTTAAAGACAAATTAAAGCTTGTTGATAGTGGAATAAAATCTATATTAGATGGTGGAGCAAATGCAATAAAAGCAGATAAATCATTATACTTACCAATATTTGCTTTATCATCTACTCAATCACAGTCTAGTTCCCACGTTATTAGAAACATGTCTGTAGATGTTGGCGTTACTAAAGCTTATGTAATTGCCAAAGACGGAACAGTCAAAGAACATGTTTTTCCTTCTAATGAAATGGCTCCTTTAATGTATGACTCTATGCTTTTTGACGCTGTAGATGTGTTGATGCCTGTTATTAGAGATACTTATTATCAAATAGGTATAACACAGATCCAAGACAATAAAATGATTGGTCCTGGTTATAATTATAAAACTACTCAAACAAAAGAATTTAACGATAAATTAAAAGAGTATTTTAAAACTGGTGATACTTCATTAATACCATCACCGCTCTTAAGATATTTTAATCCTTTTGTAAACCAAAACATGCTTGATGGAACTCCAGGTTTTAACAGTAATGAAATGTTGGTTAAAGGTTCTACTGTTGCTTCTCAGTATACAATGGAATTAACACCATCACAGCAAAATCCTGATATTTTATTTTATCAAAACGAATTAACTTATTTAGTTTTAAATGGAACTATTGATCAAGCTACAGCTGTTGCTAATTTAACTGCAGCTTTACCTGTTAATAAAATAAAAGCTAAACAAGGTAAAAGTCTTGTTAAAGAATTTGGTCCTAAATTAAATGAAAATAGTACAGCTGATCAAAAGATAAAAGTTTTAAATGATTACGATAGAACAAGCAAACTATCTAGAGCTTTAAACACTCCTAAAAAAGGTATTAGTGTATTTGATTTTGATGACACGTTAGCTAAAACAAAAGAAAAAGTTATAGTTAATAAAGCAGATGGAACTACAGTTTCTATTAGCGCATCTGAATTTGCTAAAACAGCTGTTAAATTAGAAGAAGATGGAGCGCAGTTTGATTTTAGTGAATTTGAAAACGTAAGTAAAGGTACTCAAAAAGGACCACTAGCTGATCTTGCTTTAAAACGTCAAGAAAAATTTGGTAGCAAAGATATATTTGTGCTAACAGCTAGACCTCAAATAGCTGCTGACGGAATTAAAAAGTTTTTAGACGGTATTGGTTTGAGTATACCATTAGCAAACATAACAGGTTTAGAAAATGGATCACCACAAGCTAAAGCTGCTTGGGTTGTTGAAAAAACAGCTAAAGGTTATAATGATTTTTATTTTGCTGATGATGCAATTAAAAATGTTAAAGCTGTAAAAGAAATACTAGATCAAGTTGATGTAAAATCAGATGTTCAATTAGCTAAAGCTAGTAAAGCATTAACCTTTGATAAGATAATAAATAATATTCTTGAAGACAGTACGGGTATAAAATCTGAAGCTGAATTTTCTAAAGCAAGAGCACAAACAGTTGGTAGTAAAAAAGGTAAATTTAGTTTCTTTACAACACCATCTGCAGAAGATTTTGTAGGTTTAATATATAAATTTTTAGGTAAAGGAAAAGTTGGTGATGCTCAGTTTAAATTCTTTCAAGATAATTTAATTGATCCTTATAATAGAGCAGAGCAAGCTGTAACTAGAGCTAAAATATCTGCGGCTAATGATTTTAAGGCATTAAAAAATAGTCTTAAGACGTTACCTAAGTCATTATCTAAACAAACAGGTATTGGAGGGTTTACTTTTGGTCAAGCTGCTAGAGTTGCGGTTTGGACAAGACAAGGTATGGAAGTTCCTGGTTTATCTAAAAGAGATGCTAAGCAGTTAAATGATTTTGTAGCTAATAATTCTGAGCTAAATGTTTTTGCTGATGAATTAATTTTAATACAAAAAGGCAAACCTTATCCTGCGCCAGGACAAAACTGGTTAGCTGGTAATATAACATCGGACATTGTTAACGAAATAAATAAAGTTAACAGAAAAGAATACATGCAAGAGTTTAATGAAAATGTTGACATAATATTTTCAGATAAAGTAATGAATAAACTTGAAGCTGCTTATGGTCCTAGATACGTAGAAGCTTTACGTGATATATTACGTAGAATGAAGTCAGGATCTAATAGACCTGTAGGTAACTCAAGAATTGTAGATGGATTATTAAACTGGTTAAACAATTCTGTTGGCGCTATAATGTTCTTAAACACAAGATCTGCAGTATTACAAACTATATCTGCGGTAAACTTTATAAATTTCGGTAATAATAATCTTATAGCTGCTGGTAAAGCTTTTGCTAACCAAAAACAATACTGGAAAGATTTTATGACATTATTTAATTCACCTTACTTAGTTGAAAGACGTGATGGATTAAAAATAAACGTTAGTGAATCTGAAATAGCAGATGCTGTATCTGAAAGCTCTAACAAACCAAAAGCATTTTTAAACTTATTACTTAGTAAAGGTTTTATACTTACAAGAATAGCTGATAGTTTTGCTATTGCTGCTGGTGGTTCTACTTTTTATAGAAATCAAATTAAGGCTTACATGAAAAGCGGTATGGATCAAAAAGCTGCTGAAAAACAAGCGTTTGATGATTTTTATACTATTGCAGAAACAAGTCAACAGTCAAGTAATCCAAGTAAGATATCACAACAACAAGCGTCAGGTGCTGGTCGTGTAATACTAGCTTTTGCTAACACACCAATGCAGTATGCTCGTATAATAAAAAGATCTAGTCAAGATTTAATAGCTGGCAGAGGTGATTGGAAAACTAATGTATCTAAAATAGTTTATTACGGAGCAATGCAAAACCTTATATTCAACGCATTACAAACAGCTTTATTTGCTTTAGCGTTTGACGAAGAGGAAGAAGAAAAAGAAGATAAAACAGGTAGAATAGCTAACGGTATGGCTGATTCATTACTAAGAGGTCTTGGTATACAAGGAGCTGCAGTATCTGCTATAAAAGATGCTTTAGTTACTATATACGAACAAGCTAATAAAGAAAAAGGTGCGCCTGAGTTTAGAAAAGCTATAACTGATCTGTTTGGTTTTTCACCACCATTAGATTCTAAGATTAGAAAACTAACTAGTGGTGCTAATACTTTTTCTTGGGAACGTGAAAAAATGAGTCAAGAAGGTTTTAACTTAAACAACCCTGCTTATTTAGCATTTGCCCAAGTAGTTGCTGGTTTAACAAATGTACCTTTAGATAGAGCAATACAAAAAATAAATAACCTTAGAGCAGCAACAAGCGATAGCTCTGCTAAATGGCAAAAAGTTGCTTTATTAATGGGTTGGTCTACATGGGATCTTGGTTTACCTTACTACGGTGTTGAAGATAAAGAAGTTCAAACACCGCAAACAATACTTAGAGATAAAGTATTAAAAATGAAAAAAGAAACTAGTACTAAACAACAAAAAGAAATGTTGTTAAAACTAGGATTAACTAAACAACAAATAAAAGCTTTGAAATACGAAGAAGCTAGAATTAAAAAAATAATTGAATTACAAGATAAAAACAAAAAATAATGGGTGCTGAAAAAAGATTACAAAGAAAACTAGATCGTATGGGTAAAAAATCTGGCAACACAGCAGATGTTGAAGATGGTAAGCTTGAAGTTAATGAATTTATACAAGATAACTCTAAAGGTGGCAAAAGAAAACGAGCAGAAAAACTAGCTAGTAAGGTATATGAATCTTCTCCTTTATATGGAAAAATAAGTTCAGCATGTAAAGCTGCTGCAAAAAGTAAATTTAAAGTTTGGCCAAGTGCTTATGCTTCTGGTTGGGGTGTAAGATGTACTAAAGCTGGAGGACCAGGTAAATTTGGCAGCAAAAAGAAGTAATGAATTTATTTAAAGATTTTAATGTAGAGGTTTTTAAAGGTAAAAAACCACCTAGTGATAATTCTATAACTACATTTAAAGAACTTAACGAAATAAAAAACCTTACAATAAATAAAAAATTTGTAAAAGATCATGATGATATATTAAAGTTATTTAAAAACATATTTAAAAAACATAATTTAGAGTACCCTAAAGAATTATTTGAAAAATTACATAATGACGCGGTGCCTGTTTTAAGAGGTTTAAAAAACTATCATAATAGAACTAGACCAAAAGAGTTAGCGCAAAGCATGGGTATGGATATTGAAAGAGTAGATTTAAAATCTGCTAAAACAAAAGCATATCCTTCTGGTCATTCAGCTCAAAGTATGTTATTAGCTAAAGTAGCAAGCTATTTACATCCTAGATATAAAAAAGAATTTATGAAAGCTGCTGATGATATATCAAACAGTAGATTAATAGCTAGAGTTCATTATCCTTCTGACTCTAAGCTTGGTATTGAAATAGGTGAATCAATGTATAACTATATAAAAAACAACAAGAATGGCATTTTACATGAATAACTCTCCGCTTAATTGTTGGTCTGATTACGAAAGAGTTCCTGGAACAGTTAAAGGAGCTAAAGGTAGTTGCCGTAAAAAAGAATCTGCTTTACTAAAGCAAAAAGGCGGTGGCACTACTAAAACTTGTTTACCAGCTTCTAAACTAAGAAGCATGAGTAAAGATCAAAAAGAAAAGCTAGTTAATTCTAAAAAATCAGCTGGCGCTAAAGGTAAATATAAAAGATCATCTAAAACAAACGTTAAAGGTGCTAGAAAAAAAGGAGCAACGCTTAGAGACTGGTTTGAAAAAGAAGACTGGAGAAGAGTAGATGATCCAAGTAAAAAATGTGGAGAATAAATAATAAAAAACTATTATGACAAAAATTAAAAAAGCCTGGAACTCATTAATGTACAAATTAATGTTTAAGAATTACGAATGCGAATGCGAAAACAAAAAATAAAAAATGGCACAAGAAATTGGCGAACAAACTAAAGTAACACTTGACCTTAAAACTATAGGAACAATAGTAGGATTTACTATAGCATTAGCTACAACTTATTTTACTTTAAAATCTGAAATAGCCATCGCTATGACAGAGCCTAAACCTGAAATATCTAGCGTAGAGTTTAAGTACAAAGACGAACTAATAAGATCTAATGTAGAAAAAGTTATAGAACAAGTAGACAACATTGAAAAAGATGTTGAGGAAATTAAAGAAATGATGAAAACTTTAGACGCAAGATTGTATGAAATACAAAAAAATAGATGAAACATGTAATAGTAATAATAGCGCTCTTCTTTACAGCTTTAAGCTTTAGCCAATATAAAGATGACATAAGCGTAGTACAGTTTAGCGCAAAGTTTTTAGTTGACAAACAAATATCATTAAAAAAGTTTAAAGAATTTAACATACACACTTTGTTTATAAGTGAGCATAATAAGTTTTTTAAAGAAGAAAAAGTAGAATATTTACCAACAATAATACTATATAATAATGGTGATGAAATAATTAGAATACATGGAGGTATATCTTTAACTTTACCAGAAGATACAGCTAAGCAGTTACAAAAACACATAGACGAACTACAGTCAAATAAGTTTTAAATATGAAGAAACTAATAATAATAGCAATGTTACTTTTTGGATGTGCAAATTATCAATATGTTAATGATACTATGCTTGTAACCGAAGCAACAGATGTTTCTATGTTTAGCAACTACAATGTTAATATTATACGTTTTGTTATAAAACCAATAACACCTAGATTTTATTTTGATAATAATTATGGTTACTGGGGTGTGAGACCTTTGTGGTATGATTTTGATTTTTATCATGGTAGTTATTACTCTTATTACTCTCATTTTTATAGACCGTGGAATTACTGGGATTACTATACAAGACCTTGGACACAAGGACCTTTTAATAACCAAGGTTATAATGTAGTTTATAACTCTAGCAGAAGAAATAGTATTGAAAACAATATAGTTAGTAGACCAAGTAAATCTAGAGTGATTCTAAATAAAAAGCCAGCTGTAAGTTATAAACCAGTAGCAAAGCCAAGATTAAATTACAACAAACCAAAACTTAAATATAATCCTAAACCTAGTTTTAATAGTAAACCTAGTTTTAATTCTAGGCCAAATTATAATTCAAAGCCAAGTACTAACAACACACGTCCTGTCATTGCAAGAAGTGTTAAAAAAGGAAATTAATGAAAAAACTCTTATTATTAATAATGATGTTTAGCTTAAATGCTAATGCTCAATTTTTTAAAAAAGTATTTAAATATAGTACTGTTTATGGTAGTTATGATCAAAGCAATGCTATTCAACCTATAAAGTCTTTTTATGTAACACAAGAAAATGAGTTACAAGAAATTACACCACGTGTGCCTTCTGATGCAAACTATACTTTTGGTTTTAGAAAACTAGCTTTTTTTGACTATGAAGACAAGGATAGATTTTACGATGGTACAGAAACAAACATAGGACAGAAAAGTAACGAAGGTAATACTAATGGTTTAGAATACTTATTTGAAATATCTAAGGGTAAACAACAAGGTATTAATTTTAAAAACTCTAAGATCTTTTTAAGATACTTAGGAAAGAATTATATAGCTAAGGTTGAACAAATAAAAAATGAATTAGTAGATTTAGATTATAGATCTGCTGATGTTAGACTTAGATTACCTATTGGTAAAAAGTTTAGTTTATCAATTGGTAGTATATATAGAACATATCAAAAAGCTTACGGTGTAAATCCTATACAGTCTTACTTAGAAGAGAATCAATGGTGGGATTTAAGTAGATATT
>WLWH01000219.1_pt1 | contig 48894 bp, 78 predicted proteins | sample 6712741 | NCBI WGS metagenome assembly WLWH01 (sample SAMN12718694, study PRJNA515312) | sponge metagenome | isolation source: marine sponge | host: Mycale hentscheli | place: New Zealand: South Island, Marlborough, Capsize Point | collected 2003-05-01 | reverse complement strand
TGTCCTTGTCCTTGTCCTTGGCCCTGTCCTTGACCCTGTCCTTGACCCTGACCCTGACCTTGGCCTTGTCCTTGACCTTGACCTTGACCTTCGCCTTCGCCTTCACCTTCGCCTCCACCATCGGTGCCTCCTTCGCCATTTCCTTCATCATTACCTGGGAAATCGGGGTCGTAAGCATCAGGTATTCCGTCACCATCGGAGTCCGATGATGAACCATCATTAGGGTCGTTAGGGAAAGCGTCTTGGCCATCGGCCACACCATCCCCGTCTGTATCTGCATTATTTGGGTTTGTTCCAGCCGTATATTCTTCGGCGTTGGATAGACCATCACCATCGGGGTCTGCATTAGCATCACTAGCCGAATTAGGATTTAACCCATAAGCGACTTCCCATCCATCGGGTAAGCCGTCATTATCTGTATCGGCATTATTCATATCTGTTCCGGCAGCCTGTTCTTCAGCGTTGGTTAGTCCATCACCGTCCCAGTCTGCGCCGCCATCGGAAGGGTCTAATGGGTCTGACCCATCGGCACTTACGCCAGCAACACCTACGCTCATAGCGAGCATAAAGGCCATCAAAATTGTAGTTATCGTTCTTTTTAGTCTTGAATTAGTATTTTTATCCATATCTTTTCACATTCGTGTATTTCGTTCATAGGGAACCCGCTGTTCCCTCTATCAAATACATAGTATGTAGCAACTACTTAAAGATTCGGAATATCAAAAATCGCTTAGAATATCAATAATCGGGTTCCCAATTGTCGTATCTGCTGTCTTCAAGACCCTCCAAATAACTAACACGGGCTGAATAAATGTCATCATCGGAAACATAGAGTTCAGCAAAGATAGTTTCTAACAAATTATTCATTTGGACTTGAAGCACGGCCTCTTTATCGGGTGCATCTTTGTAATCATTGACTGTATAGCCCATGTAATAATGATTGAGCCTAATAAGTTGATTTAGGGTAAGCATACGGATAAACTCTTCGGCTTCGTCTTTGGCATCATCTTCAATCATAGAAGCACTCATGTCTTCCCAATTGCTACTGCTCCCTGCATCACTAACTGCATCCAAAACTTCATCAGTAAGACCAATAATGAATGGATTTAGGAATTGGTCGTATTCTTTCTCATCCATTACCATACTACGGAGTAATTCTTTATTCCATTTCTTAGCATCTGCTGGACTAATGGGAGTTCTTTGCCAAGGATTCACATAATCTTTCCTCGGAACATACTTTTCATAGACTAGGTTGGGGTTTTTGTCTAAGCGTATTCTAACACTTGTTCCACTACCAATGCTAACTTTAGAACTTTTATCCAAAAGAATGACTTCATCCTCGGAATATATCTTTTGACCCCATACCCATAGAGGTTCCAATAACATAACAGTAGTTTGTTCTGTTTTAACACCATCCATCTCTAATGTGGAATGGTTCAAGACACGAACATTAGCAAGTGCAGGGGGATATTGAGTCCACGGTTGAACCACTACGGTATCAGTCATACCTATTGGTAGGTGGCCCTTCTATTTGAAGTTTGCCCTTACTTCTTCTTCTTGGAGCCAGCCTTTCGGTCCACAGGAACCGATACGCCTTTTCCGCCACGGAACTTACGCTTATTGAGTCTTGCTCTCTTTTTGAGTGTTTCCTTAGTTTGCCCTCTTGAGGACATACCTGCTGCTCCGGATTGAGGCAAACATCGTGGGAATGATTTTCTAAACTCCGCTGGGGACATATCTTTAGTGTATGCACGGCCGCAGTCGCCATGTGTTACATGAGTCTTACGGTCCGAGAAGTCCACGGCTTTTCCTTTGTCGCCTCTTCTTTCATAGTTACCATCGTAATAGTTAGTAAGGCTATTCTTGCCAAGGTTTGAAGCCTTAGCACCTTTGTGAGCGGCTTTAGTTGCTCCACTCCACTTTCCACCTGCTTGGTTATACAATTGAACTGCGTATGCGCTTGCGTGAGGTGAAGGCCATACTCGGTATTCTTTGGAAGCCCTTTGCTTTGACTTCTGCCAAAGTGCCTTATCTTTCGGGCAAGCCCTGTCGGATTTAGCACAAGGGTCATTATCTGTTCCTTGAGTTGCTGCACGACCACGCTGACGAGCGGAAGGGTTCTTGGACTTCTTACTCTTTAGTGATGTTTCAGCACCCATTGTTCCCATAACTGTTCCAATGGAAGCATCCAAAGGATTATCACCGGAGTTTTCAACAAGTGAAGCAACCGCAGTTTCCGGTAGTGCTATACCACCATAATTTACAGGAGTTCCTTGACCGGAGCCACCTGCTGAACCTGCGTATTGTGTGAGTCCCATGTTCCAATCTTTTCCGCCATCCATTTCAGCGTCCATTGCTTGCACACGAGAGTATGCACGAGAGTTGTCAAACTTTTCAGTTCCTTTAGATTCATCCCTGCGGTCTTTCATAGACTGGTGCATTCCAGATTCTTTGTGGGACATTCCCAAACTTTCATCTAATTCATCATTGTAACCTTGACCTTTGTGGTGTTCGGAATCCATAGTCATAACATCGTCATATTTCCGACCCATCTTGGAGTGCATCTTATCCATAGCAGAAGCCTCATCACGGCGGTCTTTCATAGATTGTGAATGAGAACCACGATGACGCATTCCAAGGGACTCATCCATCTTGTCATTATATCCTTGAGCATCCATAGTCATAACATCATCATACTTACGACCCATCATTGAATGGTCTTTATCCATTGCGGAGGCTTCATCTCTTCGGTCCTTCATAGATTGTGAGTGGGAGCCACGGTGACGCATACCCATAGATTCATCCATTTTGTCATTATAGCCCTGTGCATACATAGTTTTGCTTTCTTCTGCCTCGTGCCTATGCCAATTGCCTTCTTTATCTTCTAGCATAATAGCGGTAGGATATTTTGTATCTATGCTATCGTAGGCCATAGATACATCAATTTCTTCTTCTTTTACGGTGCCATCCTCTAATTCTATGTATAGTGTTCCATATTTAATCCACCAATCTTTTACCATACCTTGTGCGAATAAATAGTTTGACTCTAACTCATCCATATCAATAATAACATGGCCTTCATAGGTTAATTCCATTTGCGTTATGTTGTCGTTGTGAACATTCTTTTGTTCCGCCCACATAATGTTAGATGGTGGAGAGGACGGTGAGGAAACTCCGGCAGCGTCTTCCCAAGAAACTACTTGGTCGCCAGCGGAACCTTCAGCACGGCCATACCATTGTGGAACTCCATAGCCCAATGGGGCTTGTTCAACAACGGAGTCCATAGCGGTGTAACCTTGAAGTGAACGGCCTTCTTGAACTTCAAGAGGCTCAATGTAAATCTTATCGGAATCCATTTTGGTTCCTTCAATAATTGGATTATCTTCTGCTTGGAAATTAACTCCACTAATTTCTGCGTTTTGGCGAGGTAGGTCTTCAAAAATGTCCCCAACAGATGCGTCAGGATAAGGACGACCTTCTGCTCCAAGGTCAAAGGCAACGCCATGACCCATTGGTGCTTCAACAACTACTGAATCAATAGGTGTATAACCATCAAGTGAATAGTTAGTGGTAGGTTCGTATTGACCTTCTGCTCCCCATTCAATCTCGGAAGGAGTAGCAACGGCTGGCTCATAGGATTCAGTAGGGCCATTGTCTTCCGGTGTGTAATCCGGTGATGAAGAACCTTCGGCCTTCATGCGAAAGTATTCTGCCATGTGTCGGCGATAGTCTGCATCAGTCATACTTGAAACTTGGCGACACGACTACTTAAAGTATCACTCGTCAGCCAATTTGAGGTGTTAAGCCATAACAGGAAAGAAGATGACTATTCCAAAGAATGCAAACAACAGACCCCAAGCCAACTTACGACCCCATGATAGGACATCTCCTATCTCATCCCAATCATCCCAAATCTTACTTACCATGTATTCAAACCCCTACTTCTCCCCTCTTTTCAATATCACAGGCAAGGGAACTCCAAATGGTGATTTAGACTGGCGTGAACTTCATAATAGCCACACTCATTACATTCTGTCCTAGACTCTAAGATAGCACGGTTAGTGCATTCATAATGTTGAACATCAGTTGAGTCACAGTCCGGATTGTGGCACATAGCCTATCCTATGGTTAGGTCCTATATTAAGGTTAGGATTGGCTTGGCTGGGAATTGTAATAACCGGTGATGTGGTCCCGGTCACACACGACAAACTTAGGAAGGTTAGCCTGTAATTCCGACCATGAATAATCATAGACGGATTTGGGGTGGGTCTTACCACCGACTGGTCCCCATGATTGTCTGTCCGAAGGTGACTTAAGATAGACTTCAAGATTAAGTCCGTTATCAGAACCGGTAACTACACACTTTCCACCGAGGTTATCAACTAACCATCGGCGTTTCTTGGAGCGTAATTCCTTTTTGCGGTCCACCGCTTTACTAACTAAATCTTTTGGTTCTTTATTGGCTTGATACCACTTCTTATTGTAAGCGGCCATGTATTGCCGTTTCTTCTCGGGGTCTGCATAAGGCATGGGTTATAATTTCTCATCACTACTACTTAATGCTTCTTGTATTCAAGCCCCAGCCGTTCCGGATGGGCCAAGTGGAGTAACAGTAAATACTTCTCCGTTTTGGTATGACTTAGCATCTTCGTAAGGTGCTACCATTCGGCGATAGATTTCTAACTTGGCTGCTTCCAAACTTCCAAGCAAGGTATTGTATTGGGAATAACTCTCTCCTTTGGCGGCGATTACCCCATCAGCCACACGGCAGATGGCGTAGTTTAAGCCGCCTGGAATTGAAACATTACTTTCAAGAAGGACTTCTAAAATATCGTTGATGTGTGAATCCAACTTGTCTCGGGCATCTTGTGTAAGATAGGGCATAACATCCCTATAATGCGGGGAGGTATTTAATCTTTACATTCCCATCATGGTAGCAAGTAGGGCTACTAAGCCCGGAGCCATGACGAGAACTAAATCCCAACGCATCTTATTATCTATTTCCTCTTTAGCAACTGCTCTTTCTAAGGCTTCTAATCGGGACATTAGCGGAGGTCTGCCATTCCCATCACGAATAATTTTAAGGAGAGAGCCTACATCGGCCTCGGTAACACGACCTTGCTCTTGCAGACGAATGATTGCCTCACTCATGTGTTGATTGTTCGCTATACTTGAGCGAATCAATTGAAGGAGGTCTTTAGTGAACTCGTTGGAAGGGTCATCCGCTGACTTGGCCATCCAGCGTCCCCCAGTTTTTCAATATCAACTCTAATTCTTTGAGAGTGGTTGATTTTGATTGCGTGGTATGTTCCATATAATCGCATAGCGTGTTGTTATATTGACATCCGGTGTGGAGTCTAACCAATGTGGCTTCCAACTCGCATACTTTCGCTACCATAAACTTCACGCCTACTATTTCTTTTGCTGCTTACACTAACATTAGTCCATAAACTCGGCTTTGAGCATACAGACTGCGGATGCAAGGGCAACTACTCCAACGGCATTCCCAACGCTAACACCCATGATAGAGAAATCCCAAATAGGGGCTACCATATCAGTTGCTACGCTGTGAAGTCCAACAAGAAGCAGAACGCCCATTACGATTTTTCCATCAGTTAGGGTTGTGCAGATTTTATCTATCATTCCAGTCATCTTAATTCACCAGTAGTTACGATTTATATTCCCCGACTACTTAATGATTACTAAACTATCTCATACGGTTAAGGGCTTCCTCGTAAGATTTGGCATTTCCGCTAATAACCATCTGTCTTATTCGCTGTATTGCGTCACCTAATGCGGGACCCGCCGGGATATTCAACTCTTCGGAAACTGTCTTGCCAAACCCTTTTGGCATAGGTGTATTGACCTCAATAATGGTTACTTTATCTTTAATTTCAGTCAAGTATTCCATTCTTTCAGCAAACTTATCACCTTTACTTCTCATAGATGAGTCAAAGTAAGCCACACTACACAAGAGGGCGAAATCTTCGTGAACTACCATCTCGGAAACTTTCTTGAACTTCTTACTATCCCAAAACTTTCCAAGGTGGAATAGGGTAACCCATGTAATCGCATCCGTTTCCTTACGACTGAACTCAAACGGGGATGTCTTGGCTTTTGACCCATAGTTATCATAAAAGATAGTAGCACCCACGCTCTCGTGTGCGTGGAAGGAGAACCAATCTCCTTTGGTTGATGCTTCGGCAGTAGCCTTCTTGCCGATGTCATGGAAAAGTAACGCCCAGGCCAGGATGTCAGAAGCACCTCCACCTGCTGTGCGGTAACCAAACTTTTCAAAATATATTGGGGTGGGTGCGGGAGGGGATAACTTTACTGCGTCACCAAGTCTGTCAAAGATGGCGCAATAGTGGCCATACACGGAACCTTCGGGATGATATGCGGGATTGTGTTCTAAGTCTTTGATGTTTCTAAGTTCGGGCATCAGCAATGGAATGAAACCTATTTCATACAATTCTTGAAATCCTCCTTTCTGCATCAAAACTTTACCCATCTCATCTCTCATGCGTGGTGGGGATATTCTTTGCATCCATTCTATGTTATCAACAATTGCTTCACGAGTTGCAGGGTCCAATTCAAATCCATATCTTGTGCTGAACCTCAAGGCTCTTAACATTCTTACAGGGTCCTCATTAAATCTTAGGCTTGGTTTGCCAACTGCCCTAACAATCCCGGCCTCTATGTCGGCCTTACCATTTAACAAGTCCACTATTTCAAAATCCTTAGTCATAGCAATGGCATTAATAGTAAAGTCCCTACGCTTCAAATCTTCTTTCAAAGTTTGGGCTGGGGCAAGAATGGGTTTCGTCCTATCTTTCTTACCATTGGCATCTCTTTCAAAACCTACATCTTTTCGGAAAGTAGCAATCTCAATATCATGAGGCTGTCCCTTCTTATGATTAGGAAAATTAACTAATGATACAAGATTGGCAATACTAACTGCTCCCTGGCTCCCAGATATGTAAGTGAATCCTCCCAAACTTTTAACAACTTCTTCAACTTGGGACGGAGTTGCTTTAGTTGCTATATCCAAATCTTTGATTGGGTTACCCATAATCGTATCTCTTACCGCACCACCCACAATGTATGTTGGGTAACCTGCATCTTCTAAAGCAGTCATCAATAAGATGGTATTATCCACTTGTATGTATTCAAGACCCAAAGTTATTCCTCCGAATCGTCCCACTCCACATCGGCGAATGGGCGGTTTGCCAAAGCATAGGGTGTATCTTTGCTCCATGTTACATTCCATCCGGTAATATCTTCCTTACCTTTCACTAATCCGCAATCCGGACACAGCACAAAACTTAGGCCCTCAACTTTAGTTGTATGGAGTGGTCCTATGCCACACTTTCCACAACCAAAACTTTGGTTATCTTCGGCCATATAATTATCTGGTTCCCAGTCATGGACCATATCTTCAATATCATAGAGAGTGTTTTCCAAAGTTTCGTAAATCTCATCATCACCTAATCCCGCTGCTCGGGCTGCGATAACTTTCTTTTTGATAAGAACGGCAATAGATTTATTGATTTCTTCTAAGTCTGTTTGGGCTTGATTCTTGGCAGCGAGGTCACTTTTCTTTTTTCGTAGTGCTTGTTCCTCGTTTTCTTTCTTTTGTTTTGCGGCTTCTGCAAGTCTGTTTAAGTTTTTAGACTTATTGTAAATGGTTCTAAGGCTGTTTAGGCTCATTGGTGAGGTATTAGCGTATGCTCGGAAGAGTTCTTCCATTGTAGGTAATCTAACCATTGTGGCATATCGGTAAGGAGCGGACTTTACGCCTTCCCAATCTTTGATGTTATATCTCCATCCCTTACCTATATTAGCGGCATATGATTCTGTATTTCTTCGGCCATGTAAATCAACAAATACTGATGGACTCATAGTAAAGTAGGTGGGACTGGTTCGGTAGCCTCCGTCTGTTGAATACTCAATCTTTGAGTCTTCATCGTCTGTAATGTCGGGGAAAGTAGTGTAGGGTCTTAACTTAGTAATTCGGGTGAAAACTTTACCGGCTCGTCTTCCATCCTTGGATTTGAAAGTATTGTCTGTCTTGTCCCATGAACCAAAGTTTTTCATGGAGAGTGATTCGTAAGAATAGGGATTTCTTTGGGAATAATAAACATTTCCATATCCGCCATTTACTTCAAACGGGGACCTGTCGGTGGCAACCATCTTGATGTCTGCATAAGGGCCTTCCATTAACTCACCATATCGGATTAATTGTAACATATTGCTAAAGTCCATGCCATTCTGTCCGGCTATGTAGTCCACTATTTCTTGGTCGGACATAGTTTGCATAGCAAAATAGTCTTTGAGTTCTGCTTTCAACCACTCTTGCTCGCCTAAACTTTTCATGTAAGCATCATTGGCAGTAGTGCTTTGAACGGATGTTAAAGAATGGCCTTGATTTGAGGTTTGAAATCTTGCGAATGCCATACATAAGCCACTAAAATACTGCTCAACTAATCTAGATTCTTTTTTGCTCATGTTTGAGATATTAAAATCTCGGCCCCAACTATATTTTCGGCTGTCATCGGAGGGTAACCTCCCTCCCATCTTGTCCTTAACAATGGCATTCAAGGGCTTCTTGGCTTTGACATTATATGATTTCTCAAAAGTTTGCTGTCCGGCATCTGTGTAAGTTGCCCGGGGTGCCTCAAAAACTTCGGAAGCCAAACCATAGTAACCTTCTTCTTTTACAGGAAGTCCATCAAAAATAGCATAACAGGCTTCACAACAGAATCCACGAGGCCCTACCGCTAAATCTTCCACAACAAACTTGGCATCGTTATTGCACATTGCACACTCACCTTCAGTTAGCCACCCATACGGGTTTTCACTTGTAGCCTCAAAAAGTTCGGGATATTCTTTTTTCATTCTTTTCTTCCTTGCCTTTTTGGAAGCGGCTTCAGTTGGGAAGTCATACTCATCTTTGTATTTGTGAGAGGTATTCTCCCAAATGTCTTGAGAAAACTCCGGTGGAATCCCATACTTTTCTTCTATCCAATCAAAAAGTTTGGCTGCTTTGGCATCGTCTAATTGAATCCATAGATGTTCATAATCTTCTTTTGGATTGTCTTTCATAGCAAACAAGTATTTTGGCCCAAACAATTCTTGGTTGGCCCTATCAAAGTAATGGCCCATCTTGCCGAATCCCTTCCTTACTAACTCCATATTTTCACTTACAGTTGCTTTACCTGTATTATCGCAATAAGGGCATGGGAATGATGGAAGGTCGCACGACCCAAACTCTTGAGGATAGTCAGCACCCAATCCACTACATCCACGGCACAAATCGCCGAGTCCATTACAACGAACACAAACTTTTGTAGTATTTTCGGAATCGGCTGCCAAACCTTCATATTTATGTAGGCAAACTGGTCCGCAGAAATGTTTTTCCTTGACTGTGAATGTTTCTCCGATTACTCCACAATGGGAGCACTTGCGGGTGTTGGCTTTTGTCTGAACAGAAGTTTGCTCGGCTCGCTTACTACGCATTTCAGGAGTTTTCGGTGTCTTGCCTAAAACTTGGTAAATCTCATCTTCCGTTTCCCCTCCAAGGTATTTGTCCGTGGCACGGTCAAAGATTCCATATTCATTAAGTTTCATTCCTAACTTTTTCGCTCGCATCCTCATACCGATGTTGTAACCCGCAGGGCCGGTAAAGTAAAGGAGTGCCGCACCCCAACCTTTTATGGATGAAACACGAAAGTCCACTTTATGGCCATCAATCACTATCTGTGTCTTTTGTTCACCTAACCAATTAACTTGGGCTGGGTTTATATCTTGGACTATCATAGGTAATGTCATCCCCTTCTTGGGAATGATGATAACATCTAAATCGCCGGGACTTTGAGAACCTCGGCGGTAACTACCGCAAACTTCCAATCGTTCCACATAGGGAGTCATAAGTTTTTCAACTTTTTGAACTAAATCTTCGGCTTCGGCACGGGTCATGCGTTCGTCTTCGTCACGGTCTTCTGCACCGAATGATTCATCGGTTTCGGCCCATGACTTAATGTATTCTTCTTCACCATCTTCAACGAACTTATTCCAGTTATAATCAACTTCCACATCGTTACCATCCTCGTCATTGAAATGCCAATAACTATTTCCTCCCGAGGCATCGGCTTCGTCATACATTTCTTCTCGGACTTTTTCTTCCACTTGAGACTCAATATCCCAATCGTCCACATCTATATCTTCAGGACGGGTTCGCCAATAGTAATTGACAGTCACATTTTCCTCAATAGAAACTATCCGACCACCATTCCAAGAGATTTCACCGCTACCTTCCGCTGCGAGTAGTTGTGGATTCTCTTCAGCCTTAATACCATAAAAATATAAAAGGAATGCAGACAAACCAGCAAGTCCCGCAATAGAATATCCCAAACTTTTAGGTCCGGGCATCTTACCTGTGTATGTATCTTTAGCCACTACGATGGCGGAATATGTATTCCAACCTACTAATAAGAACGAAGCCGTGACGATAGCATCCATAGTTAAGGATTATCCATCCGACTACTTAATGCTGTGCGACACTACTCCGTAAGGGCAGGTTCCTCGGTTGGGCGTGGAGTATCGCCAATCTCACATATACCGGAAGGGCAATCGGACACCGCAGTTCCAATGATTGTATCTTCTCTCAAGGGTAAGTCCTCTCTTTCGTTCAAGTAATCAATGGCTTCTTGAGCCGTCATTGGTTGGAGAGGTTCGTTGCCACGACTACCGGAACGATAAACCGTAGTTCCCTTAAGTTGTGGTCCATACTTTAACATCATTTCTCCAAAACTTTCAACTGGATAATCATTTGGAACATTGATTGTTTTAGATACTGCGTTATCAATGTGCTTTTGGCAAATGACTTGCATTTTCAAATGTGATTCAACATCAATATCCATTGCTCCTACAAACACTTCTGCCAATTGTTCCATATCTCCGCTTTCACGATAAAGTTTCTCAAAGAGCGGGTCAATAACAACTTCTGTCTTCAAGACCCTATCGTTACTACCTTCTGCATCTGCATAATAAGTTCGCTGATAGCCCGGTGCAAAGATTGGTTCAATACCGGATGAGGTCGCTGCAAGAATGCTAGTGGTGCCAGTTGGGGCGATTGTTAAAACGGCACAATTTCTCATTCCGTGTTCCTTAATTTTATTTCGCAAACTTTTCGTAAGTGTCTTACAGAATCCGGACTCAAGGAATGGGTCTGCTTTGAAAGATGGGAAACATCCTTTCTCGGCGGCAAGATAAGTGGAGGCTTCATAGGATTTCTTTTTCATGAAGTTGAAAACTTGGTCCACTTTCTTTCTTCCGTCCGCTCTATCATAACGAAGGCCAAGTTTTACGAGAGCGTGTCCCAGTCCCATAACGCCCAGCCCAATACGGCGGACATCTTTACAATTCTTTTCAATTTCTGCGAGCGGGTAGGTATTAACATCCAAAACATTATCAAGGAACCTTACACCAAGATTAACCGAATCAGTCAATGCGTCCCAGTCAAAATCGCTGGCATCTTCATTAATGTGTTGTGCAAGGTTGATGGCTCCGAGGTCACAACAACCATAGGCTTCAAGCCAAATCTCACCACAAGGGTTTGTGGAGATAAGTGGTTTGTGATAATGAATGTTATTCATTTCATTGGCAAGACCAATGTTCAAGATTCCGGGTTCTCCGGACTCCCAAGCATTCTGCACGATGAGGTCCCAAACTTCTTTGGCTGGATAGGAGGTAACTGTGTTCCCTCTCCAAACAACTTCAATATCTTCGTTGTTTTCAACTGCGTCAAAGAATTGCTGGTCCACTAAAACGCTTATGTTAGCATTCTTCAAAGTTTGGTCTTTTTGGTGTTTGATGAGGGGGCGAAGAACCGATTCAATAATGTCTGCATCATCCGGAATGCCATCGGAGAAAGCAACTTCCATCATCTTAGTCTTTTCCGCTGGCGGTAGGTATGGGAAGGCCGAAGTAATCGCTTCATTGAGTGCATCCTCGTCTTCTAAATCCACTTTGTTAAACTTCTTGTGAAGGAACTCCATTAAATCTCCATGATTGTAAGCAAGGCACATCATCAAAGCAGTTCGGCGACCACCGCCACTCTTGATAACTTCGCCAGTTTGATTGATAACTTCCATTAAGGAAACTGCACCGGTAGCCTCGCCACCGGTTCCCTTAATTGAGGTTCCTCTTGGGCGGATAGGTGAGAAGTTCATTCCCACGCCACCACCGGTTCCGGAAATTACGAGCATATCGCTTACGGTCTTTCCCCAACCTTCACGGCTGTCGTCAGTAGGGACTACGAAACAATTAAGCAACTGTCCTTTTGGGCGGCCACTTCCATACCAAATGCGTCCGCCGGGGATAAACTTAGCAGATTGTAAGGCTTCTGTAAAACGAGATTCCCATTTTGTCCGGTTTCCATTTTGTTCAGCCGATGCAATGTGTGTAGCAATTCGCTTACAAGCGTCACCCCAACTTTCCTCTCCATTTAGAGAATATCTTTGGCTAAATATCACGCTGGCAAAATCGGTAGGTTCATACTTTTCGGTCATCACACATCACAGGTTTATTCACTTACACTTACAGATACTTAATGGTTGGCACAAGGGCCGTGAGCGGCGGACTTCGTGGCCGCATAAACAAGACTCAAGACCTATGTATTCAAGACCCTAATTGATTCTTTGAAAGATAGTCGGCGTTTTTCCGGAGGCTCTTTCAATAACCAAAAAGTCACGGTCTTTCATCATCTTAGCAGACAACTCACGCTTGGTCGGCATCTCTCGCCTTCCGGCATCAAGAAGCCGCCCTACGAGGGCTGGCACAGTTATCGTTTCTTCTATGGCCACCAATGCTTTGGCGGCCTCATAATTTGTAGGTTTCGTTCTCATTTATATCAACTCTTGCTCATTCTTGGTGCTACTACTGCGGTGAAGGTTAAACCCTCGGTTTGAACCCACTCAATCCTAATTGGTAGGTCTTGACCTCCCATAATGGTGGCTTCGGATTTCTTCGCAGCGTGTAGGACTTCTTTAATTTTAGCCACAGTATAAGAGGTGACTGCATCTTCTTCAACTACCCAATCTTTAGGTGTTGGATTCCATTCAATAGGTTCTTCACCGTGCATGGCTTGGAGATAAAGTTTGTTCTTTCCAACAATCAATTTGAAATCTTGAACCGTGGCTGGAATGGTGCGAACAAAATCCTTCAAACCTTTAGTGGCTACATTACCACTAAACTTGAATCCATCTTCGGGTGTTGGAAGTTGCTTCACTTGTTTAATCAAGTCTAACTTTACCAAACGAACTGTTCGGCGAATGCCATTGGCTGAAATGGTAAGGTTTTGTGGTGTCGCTCCATCGTATTCAAGGGAAACCAAATCTTTTACTGTAAGTGTTTTAGTAATGTCTTTCAAACGCTCCAATACAATACCAAGTTTAAGGGGTGATTGTGAAGAAGTAAATGTGTATTCTTCAAACAATTCTTTATCGGCTTGGATTCTCAAAACTGATGTGTAGTCGTTATCCAAACACTTGATAACTAAACCGGAGTTATCTAATTCAAAGACTGCTTGTTCATTAAGAGTTTCTAAACCTTTGATAATGTCCTTGAAGGGTCCGGCAAAAATAGTAGCATTGAGAGTGGCCATACATTCTGTATGTCGCAATTACCCACTTAAAGTAATCACTCAAACTTGATGTTAGCAAGTTTTTCTTTGAGAGCAGTTATTTCTGCTTCCATACTTTCGTAGGAAGTCTTGGAAACGCTCATCATTTTAGCACGAATGCGTGGTTGATTAACTGAACTTCGGCGACCTCTTGGGCGTGTTGGAATCTCAAGACGGTCTAACCAGTTTTGAATTGTCATAGGTGATACTGCACATTCATTTCCAATGTCGCCCATTGTGCGGTTCTTGGAGATGTATTCAGTTGTGAGCCAAGCCTTATCGTGGTAGTTAGGGGTCGTCATATAACCATAACTTGTGGCTCACCTATTTAACGGTTGCCCTTAAGCAACCATTTCAAGTTACCATCAGTTATCATGTGGTGATAATTGCCATCTTGTATCATACGAAATACCAAAGCCCTCTTTGCATCCTCAAACTTTGGGAATGCTCCGATAAGCAAAAATGCGGGGTCATTAGTAATTGTCATTTGACCGCTTGGATTTAACCTACGGCTGGTGTGTTTAGCACCACTCTCTCTCCTGGAATTATCATCATAGACCATAGCCTTAAACCAATCATTTGTTCCGGGTGAACGATAGATACGATATATGAATCCATCCTCGGAAGCATCTTCATAACCCTTTATCCCGTAATAACCATTCAACCGGCGAGAATGACGAATAGGCGTTGCTTTATCTTCAGCCATCATCAAGTCTTCAAGACCGTCAGCGGTTATGCTAGAAGTAACTCCGGAAATCATTGGCTTTTCAATAGGATTCATCTTCTTGTGTTCTGCCTTCTTTTTGCTTAGGTTACTACCGGACCAGCCCGAGATGATTTTCTCACCCCAAACTTTTTCTGCTTCCAAAGTTTCAGCACACTTGACTTCGCCTTTGGCTAATCCAATGACACCACAACCGACTCTTTTACCTGCGTTGCCTGTTTTCAAGGATTCAGCATCTCCGCCTTTTCCTAAATCATCACGGTCAGCGTGAACGATAATCATACGACCTACAATGCAGTTCCTTTTACCTGATTTAAGGGAAAGGGTATCGGTGCTTAAACGCCCCTTAGAAACACCCTTTTCCGAAGAAATGTTTCCTAAATCGCCTAAGTGTCGGCTTTTGGAATCTAATCCACCGTGTTCCGTGTTATCGGGGTTAAAATGAGAGCAAGCGGAATCGCAACCATCGGTCAAATCTCCATAAGTGTGAATGTGAAATCCATGCTCCCCATCAGTTAATCCTGTAATGTCGTAATCAATGTGAACTGTATCTTCTTCTTGACTAAAATGCACTACACCTGCAACTCCGTTATCGTTAGGAGCGAGAACGGCCACGCCATTTCTTGGTTTGATTGCTGAAAAGATAGCATCTTGGAAATCTTGGAATGATGTTTCAGCACGACTAGTCATTACTGAATACTTGAATGGTTGGTAACCGTCAATTGCCGAAGAATGTGTTAATCCTACCTCATCATAATCTTCTAAAGTTTGAGTAGGTTGATATTCGGCTTCCATATCTTCGCATGAATCGTATTTATCACAATCCGCACAATAGTTTTGGCCGCAAGTGAAGCACGAAGTCATTTCATTGTATAGTTCATAGTCTTGGCAGACTGCACATGGTTTGTGAGTTTTGAAACAATCATCACACAATTCGTCATCTTGTGGGTCATCCTTTTCATAGATGGCCTTATCGCAAACGCTACAATCAAACGATTCTTCAGCAAATGATTCAGCATTCTTAGTATCTTCTTCTCCAAAGATTATCCAACCTAGTGTTACCAACCCGGCGGCTACACCAGCAGATGCTAAACTAAGTTTCATAGTTACTATTCCGCTAAACGACTACTTAAGGTTGTTTGGATGAGTGATGTGTCATGATTACCCAACGACCACGCCTGTATTGGAATACGAAAGTATAGCGAGCATCCACTATGGATTTCTTCTTCCCGTCCTGAAGTTCAAAGGTATAAGTTCCGTCCACAACTTTTACATTACCAAAGTTTTGGACCATCATACTGGTAATCTTGCCACAGGGTTTCTTCTGCACAAACATTTCAAAGTATTTCCTAATTTCTGCTTGCCCTTGTGCGATTTCCTTAGCAACTGTCCCTAACAATATGCCTTCGGGAGCATAAAGTGAAACTATGGCATCAACATTGTGTGTGCAAAGTGTATCTAACCAATTCTGCACGGCACTACTTATGCTATTATTCGCTTCCATACGGAAAGGTTGGTTACCGAAAAAATCTGTTCCAAAACTCATACTTCTAACTCTCCTGGCGGTAACATTGGTGAAATGTAAAACTTGGAACCCTCAATCAATTCAGTTGTTTCATTGGCTGTAAATGCGGCAATTGCGCTGAATATCAGCGTCACTCCCGCCATGCCCGCAAACACTCCTAAAGGTGGTGGGGTGGCGAGGGCGTGTAGGAAAGAAGTATTGTCCTCTCCGGCTTCGGCAACCGAATGATTAACCCAATTCTCTAACATAAAAGAAATGAAAACGGCAGAACCGACAATCAAACCTAAGTCGCCCTCATCTAAACGGAACGGGTTAAACTGCATACCTCTTAGTGGCCCTTTTGACTACTTAATGACTTTCATTTCTTCTTGGTTCTAATCAAACCTATTCAGTATCTTCAACCAATTTAATCAGTTGGCCCATTCCAATCATAAAAACACCAAATCCTAAAAGAGTCAGACCAAAAATTGCAGTTGTGGAATATCCTGTCCTCATAGATAAGTATTCAATATCACTCATAGTTTCTATGTTCGGCTCAACCACAGTAGTTTGTTCGGGTTGTTGCTCGCCGCCGGGTCCAATTAGGCCGGAGTTATCTTCCTCCCCGCCGGGACCTAAAGTTTCAGTATTAAAATTATTATTACCGAAAAAGTCATGTCCGAAAGTCATGTAGTGTGATTATACACACGACTATTTAATGCCATCTATTTCATAGATTCAATCAATTCAATGGCTTCACCGACTTCGGCAAGGCACTCATCAAGTTCCATTGTAGCATGGTGAGGTGTCATAATGCCTAACTCATTACACAAGTATTCCACTTGCCAAGCCAGGTCAAGTGCTTCCATTACGGTCATTTGCATATCTTTTAGTGAATCAAATCTTTCGGCTAATTCTCGGAGTTGTTCGGAATCCATGTTAATGGGATAAGCCTATCACTAATAAAGTTTAGGGTTGCCAAGGCTGGCGGACGAATAGATTTCTTGTGCATCGTAAGTGGAGGGGCCTACCTTCACTATTGGTAGTGGCTGGCTCTCCGATTTCAATTCTTTGATTACAAACAATACAATAACTCATCTATTCTTCCTCCTGAAATATAACTTTATAGTGGTCGCTACTCGTGTGCACTCGTAAGTAGCCACCTACGGCTACTTCCAACATAACATCTCCACACTTGCATTCGGTGGTGTCGCCAAACTTAGCCACGACTTGTGTATCGCAATTAATACATTGAATTATAGGATGACTACTCATGTAATATCTCCGAGTGTGGTTTGTTCGTCAGTCTTACTACTTAGAGGTTTCCGACTTGTTTCAACCCACTCCGCATTAAGGAAGTTTTGCACATCCTCAAATCTTTTCATTCCTACGAGTCCCGCCGATTTCGCCTCCGGCCAGTTAGTCACCATTTCCACAAGGTTCCCGTAGTGAGTGTATATTTTCTTAGCCGTAGTGCGTCCAACACCCGGAATTGACTCTAACAAAGCATGATGTTTGTTGCGGGAAGATGATACCATAGTAGGTTTCCTAACTAATACTCCGAATTGGTCGTTTTCAATTCTTTGGCCAATAGACTTGAGCCATTTTAATGAATCTTCTTTGCCTCCGGTATAGACTACGGGACATACTTCCGCTGAAAACCTATTGAGGGCTGTTTGAAGATTCTTGATTTGTTGTCTATCTTGAGTATAGACGGATTCCTTTCTCCCCTCAATTAGTAGGATAGTATTTGGCGTTGCCAATAACATTCGGGAAAGTTGGTCTTCCAGCCTTTTACTCCGAAAAGAGGAATACGCATCTCCCCAAGTTTTTCTCTCCACTAACCAAACTTTATCATCAGCGACTATTTTGAAATCCCCCTCGGGTAGTGCTTCATGGGTTCCGTTAAGGTGTAGGGCAAACCACGCATCTTCGTGAATATCAATTGTATATGTTATACTCGGCATAATTAATTTAGGGGTGTTGGCACTTACTTAATACCACTCATCGGGTGGAAATGCCATGCCAAAGAAGAACAAAAATAAAGAAACTAAACAGAAAGTTTCCATCAGTCCTCACCAAAAAAATATTTGGCGACACAAAGAATTAGGAGCATTCCTGTAATAAAATACAAACCTTCTTCCGCACTCATTCTTCATCATCATCCATTGGGTCTGGATATTCCCACTCGCTCGGAAGGCCACTTGCCAATCGGTCAAGATGTTCTGCATATTCATCGGAAAAATCCGGTTCATCTTCACCTGCAAATAAAACAATTTTGTGTGAACTTCGCCATGCGAGGCCCATGTCTTTGAGGATGGTGAGTAAATGATAGGTCAGCCTATCATTATCTTTGCTCATAGGTCCGACTCTTTCAAGAGCCTCTTCCAAGATACGAAACTCAATTCTCAATTCCTTTGGTGGAGCATCCATAAGCATTAAACAATGCTTTTTCCTATATGAAGGTTCTTAATTATCCCAATCCATGTGTGTTTTACAACAATAAAATGTTTCACCTTCTTTGGTGACTTTTGCACAGGTTTCGGGGACATGGTGTGGATTGAAATAACCATTCAAATGATTATCACACTTGGAATAACCGCACTTTACCATCTTATTCCTCTCCGTCTATTGGCACTAAATCTTCCCATGTAATAACATTCGCAATAAATGAAGGGTCGTAATCTTTCTTAGTAGTGTATTCTTTAGTGTTGCCGTGCTCATCTTCGGCTATGAATGTAATAGGCAATTTTACACTAATTTTACATACAGTTTCTTCCCAAGCATCCACTCCGAAATGGAAGAACTCTCCCACCCCGCACTCTTTCTTGTTGGGTTTACGATTGCTACTTGAAAGATTTTTCTTGATATGCTTTTCTCCACACTTGTGGCATAGCCATATCTTAGCACCTAATGGACTCATTTCTCCATTCCAATACCAATCGCAATTCATTCATTCACTTCCTTCTATTGGCTCTAAATCTTCCATCTTTATTAAGGATGCAAAAAATGAATGGTCGTAATCCCTTTTAGTGGTGTATAACTTACTGTTGCCTTCTTCATCTTCAACCTCAAATGTAATATCGTATATGCTAATGTAATTCATTCACTCACTTCCTTCTAATTCCTTCAAGCGAGCAATAGATTCTTTTTGTTGAATCATCAATTCTCGGCATTGTGGGAGTCCCAAACGGACACCTTCGGACCAAACCTCAAATGAGTCATATTCACGACCCATAATCATTAATTCCCTCCCCTCATCGGAGAAGAAAGGAGTCATGGCCTCGGCCAAACCACATAGGGAGCATATTTCTTCATTGTTATCAAATCGGGAGAGTGCTCCCGGAAATTGACCCTTATGTTCTTCACTTGGCACGGCTCCATTACAGATGGGGCATATCTCGTTACGGTTCATGTCTTAGGGTAAAGCCCAGTAGTATTTAACCTTTGGGGTGCTCCATCCCCAATCTTCAAGTAGTAAAGGAACGAAATCATATACCGATGAAGAATACTCGTCATCGGAGAGGTAGCCCTAACTCTCTTGTAAAAACAAAAGCAGGGAATAAAGTGAAATCTTTTTCGGAAGCCCAAATAGATAACTGGCTACACAAGCGTGGCTTTGACTTTGAATACGAACCTAATGTTTGGTTGGAGGGTGAGTGCTTCCACCCTGATTGGGTAGTCAGCGGATTGAAAGGCAGAAAGTTTGAAAACCCAGTCATAATTGAGTATTGGGGATTGCTGCGTCCGGGAAATGGAGCAAGATGGCTAGAGAGCCGTATTCCTAAGTATCTTGAAAGAAAAGCCTACAAAGAATCTATTTACGAATCAAGCAGATATTCATTTATTGGGGTGATGCCAAATGATTTGTTCTCATTGGGTGAAACTTTGGAGACTTGTTTATTGGCCTTAGCCTACAAATGGCAAAGCAATGATTTGACGAAAAGTTAGGCAACTATTTTTGTGGTTAGTTACGAGCACACCAGTTCCGTCTAACACTTGTTCCATACTTTTGTATTGCTCACCACGCATAGATGCGGATTGTTGTTTCTCAACACGCCTCCAATAATCTCCGTGCTCTCTTACTGTGGCTGCCATAGATAATTCTTGTTCGGCTCTAAATGTTGAAAGTTTGGTAGTTACCATTTCTGGGTCCGACACAACCACAGTAGTTAGATATTCTTCAGGTATGTCTTCAAGACCCTTATAGGTTCGGAGTAAGGTTGCGGCGGCGGTTCCACCAAGATTAGGAACTCCGGGGATGTTATCCGATGCGTCACCAGCAATGGCTTTCCAGTCGGCATACTTAGAAATTGGGATACCTAACTTTTTCTCAACTTCTTTCTGGAGGATTTCAACTTGGAAGTTGTGTATCCTAACTTTTGGGTGAAGATTCCAACATTGGAATAAGTCGGAGTCAGCACTCATGATTAAAACTTCGGTCTTCTTGTCTATGCGGGCTAACTCTTCAGCCAACAAGTCATCTGCTTCTTTAGTAGTTTCATAAAGTGCTTCCCAGCCCTTTCCCATTTCATCTGGGTTGAAACCAAGGTCAGCAAAGTTTTGTCTAATGTCGGGTATTTTGCGTTCTTCGTCTGGGTCATCTTGTTCCGAACGGCGATTCTGTTTGTAGGGTGGGAATAGTTTGGTTCTTGCATTACAACCTTCGGTTCCATCATAACAAAGGACAACTCGGGTAGTCTTTTGACCGAAACCCATTTGACGGATTCTAAATCCAAGGTATGAAATATCGTTGCGAATGGCCTTCTTCATAGCGGCTCTAAACTTAAAGAAGTCGGGATTGCTACCTGTCCTTTGCCAACGATTGTAAGCACGGCGAACACTTCCTTTAGGACTCCACCAACGGCCTTGTCTGCCAATAAAATAACCGGCATCAATTAACACCGCCTTCGGATTGGCCATAGGGCCAATATATGGCGGCCTTGCACTTAATGGTTCTTATTCTTGGCCTTTTGGCACTTGAACGAACTCCCATTCTTCATGAATGATATGGATTCCCTCACGAGGCGTTCTCAATAGCGGTTTTAGCATTCTGTTATTTTTATTTCCCATCTTAATCTCTCCTATCCATTATATGCGAAGCGTGTATTTGGCAAGCATCAACATCTTGAGATTGCATTAGGACTTCGGCGTGTTTAATAGCCTCATCCTTACTGTGGAATACGATATAATCTATCCAACCTGTAAGCATGATTCTTTCAAGCACATAGCATTGTGGCATAATCAAGGCTAATCAGTATGTGGTATTTTAACTTTGGGGTCGGGTTTGAGTAAATAGATGGCTTCGGCACCACATTTACACTTTCCGTGTTTATATTGATTATTCATACTATCTATCGCTGGCTTTGAAACAATTTTCATTCCAGGCCATTTACAAAACGGACAATTGAAAGAATCTCCCATGTATTATCTAAGGGTGTATAACCTATTTGAAGGTTCTTTAATTGGAGGCTAAAACGGGTGAGTCCCCAGTTGCTAAGGGTGCATCCAAGGCTTCTTCTTCGTTCCTGTCAAGCCATTCAATCTCTTCATCCGGTAAATCGGTATCAGTAAAGATAGCCTCAACAGGACACTCGGGAATACAGGCTCCACAATCTATGCAATCATCAGGGTCTATCACTAAATATGTGGCCATTTCTCTAAAAGCATCAACAGGGCAAACTGCTACGCAATCTTGATATTTATGGCCTACACACGCTGATGTAACAACATGAGTCATATTAAATCATCCTCAATAAATAACTTTCGCATATTTGAGGTAGGAGTAGGCTGCTACTCCACCAGTTGCCAAAAGAATTGGTCCGAGTGCGTAGCCCATTGGAGTTCCTTGTCCTTTGAGGCCATAGTATATTCCATGTCCTGTTTCCGCTACACCCATTCCCATCATTCCGAGAGCGATAGTATAACCTATAATGTGTAGGGGCTTTCCTTTTTCGGCTTCGTAAAACTTCGCAGGGTAGTTTTCCATGTGAAAGGGTCTGTTGCCCGACTACTTAATGACTCACACAGGAGTTGGAACAGGCAATGGTTTTTCATTAAAGAATACCCAACGGGTGGCATCTTCGGCAATTTTACCTTCATTAATACCACTTAGGTAATTATCCAAATCTTCAAAAGAATCAAAAATATAATCGGGATTGATACGGCCAAATAACCAAAGAGGCATATTTTCTTTCCCACCTTCGGCTACTACAAATGTAGGCTTCCTTTGGCGTAGTGAAACGAATAATTCTTCCCAAGTCCCACACATTGGTGTGCTTTGGTCTATGTAAGCGATAACGAAATCTGCAATCTCAACCATTCTCAAATCAACTAAGACAATCGGCTTCATCTCGCTACGAAGTTCGTGCCAACGACCTAATTTCTTTAATTCTTTGAGGTTGTTCTGTTCCTCTCCGACTTCATTAAATCGGGTATTCGTAGTCATCTTGTTCGTAGGGTCCATTACCATGATATTCATGGCTTCAAGTTTAGGTGTGATGGCTTGTCTCCAAGCGATTCCATCATCATCTGCATAATCAATCGGCCCTGCCAAATAAACTCTTTGTGCCACGAGTCGGTTTTTCTCCATGATGAATTATAACATCCAACACCTATTTAACTGTTAGTAATATAAATCAAAACCAAGGTGGCTTCCCCATCGGGTTCTTGTTCCATTGTGGGCCTGTTCCTTTGTTCATGTAGGTTTTACCCATTTTGTAATACTGACGATATGAGGCGACAACATCTTCTCCGACTTTGTATTCCTCACCCATGCAAATAGCCCAAGGTGTGCGTTTTCCTTCAGGAATATACAATCGGTTCTGCTCACACCATTCAATGACTGCTAAACATTTGTGTTCTTTTCCATATCTCAATTGATAAGTTTTACATAACGCATATCCGTGCATACATAACCAGTCAAAGTTTTCTCGGGTCAAAGCGGCCCATAATGTGCATGGATGATTCTTATGGGTAGGCTTATATGGTGTATCCAAGACCCCGTGTGAGGCAAGGGCGGTGCATAGGAGTTGTGCACTTTCCAATGGCATTTTCACGGAATGCCGGTCTGCCGCCCAAACTGCCGCAGTCCACGGGTCTTCATCAAGCACAAAGATATTCAAAAACTTCGCACTCCATGAAATAATACATCTCCAACGATGGTGTAGCCTAATATCTCGGTAGCATGACGATTGATGGGTAATCCATACATCAAGCCCTCTTCATTGGCGTAGGCATCATACATCTTAGTGGTGTAGGGTGTATTACCCTTGTGCCATTCGGTGTGCTTAGGGCAAGGCTCAATGTAGCCGCCTACTTGCTCTTGCATCTGCTCAAGACTCGGCCTATCAATCCAAGGATGGTCTATGATTTCTCCGCCGGTTGTAATTGTGAACCAATTTCCCATGTTATACCTACGGGGACATCAAGTATTAAAACATTACTGTGCCATTAGGTCGTGAATGTCCGAGGCCAAAGTCATGGCTGCGTCTTCATCGGAACAATCAACCGTAAAGATGTGATAGTCTGTAAAGACATCCACTTGAGATTGGCCATTATCGTTTGTGGAGCGCACGGCTACAATCTGCTCTATACGAAGATGGCTGGTGCCACCATGAGTGTTCAATGTTAAAGTCCTTGAAGGTCGGCTATACTGCTGCTGCTTCATAGTATCTATCCCTTCCTATTACCTATTTAATTGTTATCATTTATACAGGGTGCAATGCTTACAATACCATTCAGCGTATGGGTGTGAATCTCTTATCCACTCGTGGTCGCACCGCAACCTTAATCTTGCTTGAATCCCGGCAGACATCTTGTTAAGTATCTTAGTTTTTTCGTCATAAGACTGCCTAACTTTTCGGAGTTTGGCATCCACTTGCTTGAGTTCGTCAATCAATTCCTTAGTGGAGGCTTCCATAGGTTTGAAGTATGCAGCGACCTACTTAAGTGTAAAGTTTTTGTGGCGGGTTTCGTATATGTGTTCCAACATATCTTCCCAAACTTCTTCCATCAAATCTTCCGGCTTGTCCCAAGCCTGTGGCCACGGGTAACGGTCCTCTAATTCTTGAACCCAATCTTTATCTTCCGCTGCAATCTTATGATGTTCACGAGAGGGTTCACGAATGACTGAAAGAGAATCCACGAATTGTGCAATCCCTTGTCCGTCTTGAGGATGTATCAATCTCATAACTAAATCTTGGTCTTCACATCGGAGCATAATGGGGTCAAAGCCATCTATGGCTTGGAAGGCATCTCGTCTAACTACAAATGAAGAGGGATATGCAGGGTGAACCATAAAATAATAGTAATAATAGTTAGGTGAAAACAATTCTAAGCCTTCATAGGGTGAGTATTCTAAAACTTTGGTTTGAGTCCGACCATTCATTAGGCTTTTCAACTGCATGGGTTTTCCTAATCTCGCCCACCACATTACGACTTCTTCTTTAGAGGATGCAATAGCGTTCGCCATTATTTCAAGATGATTTGGTTCCCAAGCATCATCACCATCAAGGAATGCGATATAATCACTACGCTCACAGTCGGCTGCTTGATTTCTTGCGGCTGATATACCCTTACCGCTTTCTATACAATGATGAAAACGGCTATCGTCTAATTCAACAATAAACCTTTTCCAAAAATTACCATTCTTTGTGGCAGATGCCACAGTTTCAACAATAGTCAATCTCCACTTACGGTGTGATTGATTTAGAATGGAATCAATGGCTCTCAAAACATAAACTCTTTCCATCATGTGCAATGGCATGATGATGTCAAATCTTACATATCTTCCGGCGTTCTTCTCCATATTTTATGGAGAATGGTCTTACTACTTGAAAGATTACTTACTCTTTCAAATCTTTGTGGCCTTTTCCAAAAGATTTATCGGAGTCCCACTCAATTTTGATTTCATCGGGAACTTCGGATGGCTTAGGAGTAATCTCTTCAATAGTGATTCTGTATTTCTTCTCCCCTCTTTTTACAGTAGCCTTAAGAGTGGTTCGCTTTTTCATATCTTTCATCTTCTTTTTAGAGTTTTTATCATTTAGGAGTGATTTGAGAATCCTTTTCATTTCCTTCATGATTTCATCCGTAACTGGGTCGGAAACTGGGAACCAATCGCTTGGGGTTCCAAAGGGACTGTATGGATTCCTTCTCTTGTCATCTTTATCGTAAGGTGCGTATGGGCCTCTCATAGTTTTATACAAATAGTGGCGACCTATTTAAGCGTTGGGCTAACTACTGTTCTCTTTGTAGTAATTGTCGCATTATTTTGATAGAATCTGAAAGTCCCCGACTTCCAAAGACATGATAGATAGAGGATGGTCTATTGAGGTCTTGGCGAAATGGAGGATAGTAAGTAGGCATATAAAGTAAGTTTTCTGGATTTGTTAAAAATATTTCGGTATCTTCGTCCCAATCGCCGTAGTCTAAATGGTTCAAATCAGGGCGGTTTAGTGTAGTATAGTCATTCTGCCAATTTTGTCCCTCATACATCATCATATTATGAATAATTTGTTGCTCCCCCCACCGTTGAATTAGGTTTCCGGACTTCCAATCTTCCCATTTATTGAAACCTATCTCCCAAACTAAGGCATCAGTTTGTTTAGGGAAATATCTAACGCCGTCATTAAAATAAGCAGGGAGGTGAATATCTCCAAATACTTCCGAAGATGTGACCCCTGAAAATAGTTGGCCATAGCCAAGGTGAGCATCAGGCATAAAATCTAAACGCCACTTTGGGTGGGAATCTTGATAAGTTCCCGCACCTACGCCATTAAACATAGAGAACTTATCAAACTCTCCGAATATCTTAGTGGGTTTTACGCAAATTGTATCTATGTCGGCATAGAAAATGTTATTGTCGTTCATCCACAAATGATGCGTTTTCAAAAACATATCATGGAAAACATCTCCGTGATATTTGGAATCTTGCCCTCGTAAATCTCCATCAATTCCAGGATTAGTTAGCAAAACATGAACATCAATATCTGCTAAGTTTTGAAAATATGAATCTCTTGATAATTCATACATCTCCCGAGTTAAGTCTTTAATCTCATCCGAAGGATTGCCCCAATTGTATAGGCTAGTGATATAGATATTCGCATTCTCTAAATTATCTAATTGTGAATCAATTTCCGCTAGACTACCAAACTCAAAGCAACGAATACCTTCTCTTTTGAAAATCATGATAGTATTCAAAAAGAAACTCCACGGGCTATCAACAGGATTATGATTAATCAACTCGGCTAATTCATTTCTGAATTGATTGGTGGATGATTCATCATATTTCAAACCTCTTTCTTGCACTCTTTCAATAACATAAGCATTAGATTGTTCATTGAAATGTCCGTGTCCTCCCTGTCCGGGAATGGCCCATGAGAGTATTAGGGTGTCTGTGCAGTATTGAGTGAGATTATCCAACAATTCCGACTCATATTTTAGAGGGATATGCTCGCCCACTTCTAAGGAGATAACATTTCCGCTCGGAATAGTAATTTGCTCCGCCAAAGGTTTGGTTAAATCTGCCTCTAATACGGGGTGATAGATAGAACAATCATCAATGTTGGGTGTGCCATCAAAACCATATACTTCAAAGCCCTTTCCTGATAAATGATGAATATAATCTCCTAAGCCGCAACCCATGTCTATGACGGGAGAATCCTTACTAAGATATTTTTCAAAGAGAGGTTTCAAAGATTGGCAACTACCATGACCTTTACCTTTTCCGTCCCATTCGTGGGTAGCATCTTCAAACGACCACGCACCGGTTTCGGTATTGATACCCTTTCCATCCCATTCGTGGGGAAGTTTAATGTTACTAGTCAATCGCCTCTCGGTGGAGAAGAAAAAAGTTTGGAACAATCTGCCGTTCTCTTTGCAGTCTCCGAAATAATCTAAACTTCTATGCCAATGTTGAGCGTTGAAAAGAACCAAGCGATTAAACACATTCCCGATGTTATCTAATTGCTCCCAAGCGTTGAAGTTCCCGGCGTTCTCATTATGGGGTGTTAAATCCTCACTCTCCAAAGCAAACCTTGTTCCATCTTGGAATCTGAAAAGACCGGTTCCACCCGATACGGGAGCATCCGGTGTAAGATATAAGACACCCGCCCAATCCGTCACATTGTTATCGGTGTGCATCCATGAAACATCCGATTCTAAAGTGAATTGGAAGGTGCCGTTGGAAGTGGTGTGATTCTCCTTGTTAGACCATTGAGTTATTTTACCGGCGAAAGGTTCAACATAACTTTCTATCTTATCCTTAACAGCATCAACAGCGAAAGGAGCACTTCTTTTGCCGGGGTAATTTCCCTCAATCGGAAAATCCTGTTGAAGAACCCACTCTCGCACAGCCATAGGGTCTTGGTAAAAATCATCTATAACTAAAACCGTAGGAGTGGGATATTCATTAGGGACTAATGGATTCCCAGTTTCGGTATCAACCATCTTTTCACCCAATGATTGAAGTTACGAAGTCATCCATACTTTCAAGGGCATTATCGGTGAAACACCAATCGGTCCGCATTTTGCCCCACGCCTCACGCTCCACTTTGTAGCAACCGTTCTTCGTGGATTGCTCATCCCAATTATTAGTCTTGGCTTCTGCCATGAGTTCAGTCATCTTCTGCTTACTCAACCAACCTTTGATAATGAGTGTGTGTGGATTATTACGATTGCCTTTCAACTCACTCCATACATAGATGTCGTGTTTTGGCTCTTGACTCCAATTAGCATAATGAGTAGTAGTTTTTATATCAACGCTAGTTGGAGTATCACTATCGGTGTGCAAGTGAAAGTCAGGTTCAGTCCAACCTCGCTTAACAAAAGTTACTGCATTAAAGTTTAGTTTAGGAAAGCCCTCAAGCCATCCTTCCATTAACTTCTCTCCGAGTGGGCCTTTCCAATTCCCACCCCAATTTCCCTTATTGTGGGTCTTTTGAGCGTCAAACTCTTTTACTTCTTCTTTAGCCTGTTCAACTTGCTCGGGGGTAACTTCTAATTCAATCATGTGTGGTCCCCTATTCATAAGACTGGAACCTACTTAAAGATTCTCGCCAAGACGCTGAACGCTAATGCCGTCCATATCGGGAATGTATCTCCACGGGTCAATAATAATGGAACCTTGTGGGTATGTATAATCCAAAAACTCCGAATGCTTGGTGGAAATGAAGAATACATGAGGTTCCGCTGGCATAGGTATATCGTTGGTATGTGGGTCATGAATCAAAACATTAACTCCCCATTCCTCTTCAATTATATTCTTCATTAAGACTGCGGGACTTCCTACTGTGAGGTTTGTTTGTTCTTTGAATGCCTCTCCGAGCATAAAAGGTTCTAACTCCGAGTCTTTTGATGTGAACATCAAGAGTTCGGCTAACCATTCAGTTTGCATCTCCCTACCTTCCATCAAAGTTTCAAAGAAGTCAAAAGATAATTCATGTTCTTTGGCCAACCAAGACATAGCGATATTATCACGAGGATGGCAACCGCCACCGTCACCCATACCGCCTCTCAAATACTTAGGGCTGATGAGTCTATCAGTCGCTAAACTCAAACAATCAATAACCGAATCCACATCCACGCCGGTCTTTTCACAAACTTCCATCATAGTGTTTGCATAAACAATCTTCATTCCAATGTATGTATTGTATGCAACCTTAATCAATTCTGCATTTTTGATAGTCGTTCGGAAGAATGGAGCATCATGCACGGTTGAATATAGGTCTTGTAAAACTACTGCGGCTTCTTCATCTTCCGTTCCGAATAGAATCATCTCGGGATTTCGGAAATCATAAAGAGTCGTTCCCATTGCGATAAAGTAAGGATTATAACATAGGCGGAACTTAGGATTCAAGACCCCCAAGATTTCCTTTTCAATAGTGCCTGGAAGAACGGTGGAAATAATGACTACGATTGGGAAACGGTCTAGTCGCTCCATGTGGTTGTTCAAAAGCGAGATACCGGACTTGAGCCAACTATAATCAAAGTCTGCTCTTTCGTCTGTAAGTCGGGTAGTCCCTTCAAAGCGAGGGTCGTGTGGTGTTTGAATAGGAACGAAAATAATATCGGAGTTGGCTACTAAATCTTCGGTGTCTTCACAAAGAACCAAGTTGTTCTTATCCAGTAATTCTTGGGAACCTTCTTCACGGTAGGGCAAAACTTTGTTAGCGATATTCTCCATCGTGTCCTGGCTGATGTCGTAACCGAATACTTGATGTCCGGCATCATCAAGGGCCAATGCACAAGGCAACCCTAACTTTCCAAGTCCTAAAAATCCTACTTTCATGTGAGTCATAAATGGAGAGTGTGTGAGTTTATACTTAATAGTTCTTCTGCCGCCAGCGAGTCATTAACTTTTCTTGGTCTTCTAAGTAATGCTCTCTCGTGGTGTCTGAATAATGAATGCGGCGGGCCTCTTGATAAGAGGCTGTCCTCGTTATAACTCCCTCTCCGGTTTCATCAACCTCGGGCGAATGTAATAACATCACCCTTGAGCGTTTCTTGGTTCGCTTACCTTCAATTTTCAAAGTGGCGACATCCAATAAATAAGCATCATTCAAAGGCGATTTAGAAAAGTGTCCCATAACTTCGTAGGCTTCCCGTGTCAAAATGGGAAATGCCATCGTGCTAATTTGTTTGGCGTATTTGACTCCCTCTCCCACATCGGGCAAATCCCAATAAACTTCAGTAGGTGTCAAAAGAAAAATGTGAGGCTCACGATTGGCTTCATCTTGCTTCAAGATTTCATCCCAGCACTCATAGATTGGAAAATCGTGGCCCTCTCCGCTAACATCCCAACCTTGCTTAACACGGAGGATTTGAAGGTCACTATTCCATAGGAACAAAAGTTGGCCACGAGAGAGTGAAGCCAACTCATTATAGTAATGCTCTAATCCGGCATAACCATACCGTGGCCCAATTATAATCTTAACTTGACCTCTTGTGCCCTCAAACTTTTCTATAATTTGAGGAATTAGGTCCGGGTATGTAGGGTCATCATCGTCAAACCGAATCAAGATTTCATAATCTATGGTGTCGCTAGATGTTTCTTTGATACTTTGAAGTCCTAAGAGGACTCTTTCAGGGTCGTCCCGTATTGGGGCTAAGAATGAAACCAAGAAATCAAAGGGCCTCCAATTATCATCCATAACTTTACAAAAGTTTTGTTTGATACTTAAGACTTCTTCCGAGTGGGATTTCTTGACAATGAGAACACCACCATGTCGCTCTCTTGTCGGGAGTTTCTTCTCGTGTGACACGCTCACCGCACGGGCAAACTTTTCTTTGATAGACTTTGAACTTGTATTGTTTGGTTCCTTTGCTACCATCGGGCATAACATAATCACGGAAACTTGCTCCCCGAGCATTATAAGAGATAGTAATATGATTACGGGCAACTTGATGTAGGTTCCATAATTCATCATCTGTTAAATCTTGAACATTACAATGTGGGGAAAGTTTGCACTCGTGGAGTATTTCTGCTTTGAGATAGTTACCTATCCCAGCAAACACTTTTTGATTCATCAAAACTTTTGTGATATTCTGTTTGTCCTTTTTTCTAAAGATAGATAGAACTTGTTCCCGGGGTGTTTGAACTTGTAACAAATCCGGCCCCAAACCTTTGGCTAACTTTTGTTCAAGGGCTTCAAGACCCTCGTGAACAATGAAGGTTCCGAAACAACGGGAATCTTTGTAGTGAATGGTTTTCGTCTTGGTCTTTCTCAAAACGAAACTTAGTCGGTGATGTTTCTTGGGTGTGGATTCACGCCATGTGCCACTCATCCCAAGAGTTTGGAATATGACGAATGGATTGTCGCTATCCTTATCAACCAACCAATAAATAAACTTCCCTTTACAATTGACGGTAATAGGTAATGGATTTTTAGACAACGCATCCATCAAGGGTTGAACGGCTCCCCTAAATTGTCGGCCTTCTGTTCCATATCGTGGGTCCACTTCATCTATGGAAACCAAAACTGCATCTTTAGTGTGGCGGGCTAAATGGTCTGTAATTCGGCGAACCTCGGGTCCTTCGGGCATAATTTACAGTAGGTCAATCACCCTATTAAATGTATTCAATAGTGGTTTCTAATAAGTAGTAATCTTGCATCCCACCTGTTATTGTGTGGTCGCTTCCTTCTGACATAATGACGAGGGTGAAGTCATCTCCGCTGATGTTTGATTCATTCCAATGAAGCGTAAAGTCCTCGGTTTCAAGGGATGTATATTGCTCACTCACTATTGGTTCTCCACCTTGTTCCAAGGTGATATTAACATATCCGGCATTTCCAACCAAGGGTTGTTGAAATCGGCATGAAATATCCCAAGTCATGTGCATGGTTGTATTCACAGTCATATTGTAATCGTGAGTAGTCATGTGGCCCATTGCCATTGCACTCTCAAAGATAAAGGTTTCATTAAACCATGTTGTTGAAGGTGCTGGTTCCGGTGTAGCATCGGGGGCTACATCATCTCCGCCAGTAAGTGTTCCAATGCAGCCTGTAAAGATAACTGCGGTTAAAATTAGAGCGATTATTTGCTTCGGCATAGTCTTCATGTATTAAAGACCCATCAAACACCTATTTAAGTGTTGGTGTATTAGAGTTCAATTGGTTGGGCGACTTACCAAGAAGTATCTCTTGTATCTTTGGCCGGTTAAGTCTGTCTTCCATACTGCGGTGAACTCCCAACCCTTTTCTTTTAGGTCGGCAATTCTGCGTGGTAAGGCACGAATGCGATAAACTGCTTGAGCCTCAATGTTTGAAATTGAATCTTCGTGTTCAAAGTGCTTTATCAAGTGTTCTATCTGCGTAGGCATAATTAACGAGTAATGAATTACCTACTTAACTGTTCGCACTTTAGTTTCCACGATACTATCTCCATCTCCCATACGAGTGATTTTGTCGGTAAGACTGCCTAGTAGGATATACTCATCAATGAGTCCTTGAACAAGTCGGCGAGATACGGGCGTTGAACCACCAACAGACCAAGCACTATATTTGAGTGGTGTGTTGCTATAATGGCGACCTTGTTTCCAATCATAAATTGTGCAAACGATACCATCAATGCTGATAGTCCAATGCTTACGGATTTTACCATCACCCGATTGATAATTGGAATCGGGCTGTCCGAAAACGGCTTTGAGTAGTTGGTAATCGGAACCACACCACTCTTCACTCATGTCAAAGTCCAGTCTGCCTTGACCGGAGGTTCCGACACATACTTTGTAGGGAAGGTTTGTCTTGATTCCTTTCTCCGTTTTAATGAAATAGGAAGGTGTGTCCCGCAAGACATCTTGAATTGATTTTGCGGTGTATTTTTTGACGGGTTTTGATTTTTTGCTGAACGGCCACATAGTATTGCTCCAAGTGATGCGAGAGGGTTCCTGTATTTAAGGGCTTCGCACTTAGTAATAGAGAGTGAGGCGGTGGAGGGCCATGAAATCGCCCGTGCCGGACCTCGTGGGAGGAAGATGTGCGTATCGGACAAAAATAAACCGATTTACACAACCACCGTTTCCCCGGCAATTTACTCTTGTATTTTCACCCTAATAAGCCTTTGCTTTTTTATCGGCGATATTGAGTAGGTCGGCGTTCCATCTTTTCGGCTATTGCCTTAACGAAGGCTAACATTTCTGCCTCATCTGCAAAGTCGTGTGAATCATTGTGTCCTTTGGTAAAGATAATAGTTTTCTCTTCTCTTACTCCCAGTCCGATTGGGAAGAATGTGTAGGTGCCGTCAGTAGTATAACCAACGATAAAAACCTTAACTTTCTTAGGGTCTAAGTTTCGTAATTGTTTGAGTGCAAACCATTGCGCCCAAGGCATAACAATTTCAGTCCAATTATCATTGACTTGCTTGCCTTCTAAGAACAGAAACTTACCGTTTCGTTCATACATCAAATCAACATCGGTGCAACCCCGAAGTGTCTTGCTGAACTTTTGAAAGTGCTTCATAGAGGCTTCAAAACCCTCTTGACTGTTGATGATGCGTTCATCATAGGATGTTCCCATAATTCTTTCAGCCTCACTAACCTACTTAAACCTTGTCAAATGTTTTCTGAACGAAGGGTTGATTGTATTGCCAAACCAAGTTTCCAATAGGTGATTCACGGTGTTTTGGGGCAAGACGATAATTGTTGGGTTGTTGTTCCACGACCCCTCTTGCTACCCACTTCCTCATCATCATCCCAACGGTGCGTCCATTGGCTTTGTAGCCCCATTGATTCATTTTCTTAGCAATATCTCGCCCACCTAACCAGCCATCCTGTTCTTTTCCATTATGCCATCCGAGGGTTCTAAGGATGCGTAGCCCTAGATATTCTCTCATGGCTCTCCTTTTAGAAGTTTTAACTGCATTGTGGCATTTTGTGGAACAAAATACTTGATTATTATGTTCGGCATTAGCAGTTATTTTGAACTCCTTGCCGCACATATCGCAATTACAACTGATTTTCGGCCAATAATTGAAACCTGAATATTGTGAGTTTCCTTGCACTTCAGCACCGTTAATCATTTTCAAGCCCTGTTCATCATAGAGGCGACAATAACGACTGCAAAACTTAGGTTCTAAAGCACTTGATGTGCTACTTATCTTTCCGGAATGAAATCCATTCATCTCTCGGCTACAAACGCTGCAAGGTTGATGTCCCATAGTGGGTGGAGGAAGTTCAAGTATTTATATTGTTTGGTGATTAAGGGACTACCCATATTATTCCCGAGTCAATCATGTTATGAATATCGGCCATCTTACAGGTATAACCTCCGTAAGTTCCATTAACTTCCGCTAAGTTATAGGTGATTTCCGACACAGTAATGCCAATTTTGTAGTTAGTAGTGTTATCAACGGTAACATTAACCCTTACTCCGTAATCGTAACCATTTATTGGTTCCTCAAACTCAACCTTTTCATAAACAATTCCTTCTAAATAGGCACAGTCATAGGGTATTTTCCCATGCCATATTGGTGAATCCTCCACCTTCATTATTAGGTTTGATTGAGTAGCAAACATCATAATAACAATCATTAACAATGATATGAAGATTTCGTCTGCTCCATTGGCCCGTCCAACCACAATTATTTATAGTATTCACAACTACTTAAAAACGCTGGACTGCGGACTGATTAGTCCAAATGAATAATTCGGTCATCATCTTCTGTTAAGACATGGCGTTCATACCAAGAATAGCAAGGAACCATCCATATAGTGCATATTATTTGAAGAGGCCAGCCAAGAGTCATGTAATCGGATTGCCAATCATCGGCCATGATTATAAACCAAGGTATAACGATTGGTTGTAAGAGGACCAATCCAAAAAATGGTCTAACTAAATCGTGCAGGGTTCTCCGGGTGAACATAACAATCCCGATGAGTTTCAGCCATTTAAGGGTTCCCGTCAAAAGCGATAACACGCATTTCTCTATTTTGAATGTTATAAACTGAAAGGAATCCTTTTTTGGGCTTATAACCCAACATTTTCATGAAACCTGTTTCATTTTGAAAAGTTGAGGACACTACAAGAGGAACTCCACGATACCATTCCATTTGGTGGGCGTGAGTATGGCCGGTGACAAATAAGTCGGGGATTTTTTCAATTACCATTTGGTCCTCTTCTTCGGGCGAGAGGGCGTTGCGTTCACCCCACATTGGAGCGAGGTGTCTTTTCTTCAAGATTTCTTTCATACCTTCGGCGGGCTTTTGATAAGTCACATGAGCCATGCGAGGAACCATGTCGTCAATTCCCTTTCCATGATATGTGAGAACATCAATTCCGGAGAGGTTAATGCGTCCAGGATTGCCGGTGTGAATTGCTGAATTAAACCTTTGCCGAATCAATGGTTCCAACATTGGTTGAGGTTCGGCGGGACGAACCGCATCGTGATTTCCAGGACTTAAAATTGGAGTAATATGGTCGGGCAACATATCAAGTTTCCGTGCGACATACTCATACTGGTCGTAAACATCATCTATGGCGAGATTCTTTTCTTGGCCGGGATAGACACCTATGCCGTCCACCGCATCTCCGGCAATTACAAGATATTTGATATTGTGAGCCGTTTCATCATCACTATTCAACCACTTCATCATCTTGTCCCATTCATTTTCCATGAAGTATTTACTTCCAATGTGAATGTCTGAAATGAAGGCAATAGAAACGGGGTCATAATCCGAGCCACCTTTATTTATGTTGGTTTTGAGAATGTCAGGATATTGAACTCGGTTAGTCCAAAACATTGTGCCATCTCTATTGAAGGTTCCGCTAACACCTATTACATCATCCGGCAACAAAGTTCCGGCGGCTGGGTCTTCTTTGGCCACGAATACAGTAAGAGTTTCATTGGTCGTATCTTCTAACTCAACCATGCGTCCGCCTGATTTGGTTCGGCGAACATCAGCAACAATTCCAATTACTGTGGCGACTCGTTTCGTATAGTCGCTCCAATTCTGTTTTACTTGGGTAATGTTGCCTGTTACTTTAACGCCTGTTTCTGCTTCAAGGATTTTCTTTAGTTTCCCATAGCGATTATGAAATAGTCCAACAATATCTTTAAGCAATCCGTGTTGTTCAGTTTCGCCAACTGGAATCCCTGCATCTATGGAAGTGGAATAATCCCACGCTTTCGCTTTCCATGAATTAGCCGGATTGGGTATATCACCGTCCACACGGCGAGGGCCGTGAGTCTGCCATGATATTCTTTTACTACCGATACTAACCACTCTCAAGACTGGGTTTGGGTGTGTTGTTTAACATCTTTAGTTAGATTCTTGGAGGCTTTCAAAGCGTCATCGGTGGATTTACAACCTGTGATTACACACTTACCGGATGAAAACACAAGACAAACTGCTGATGGGTCATCTAATCGGTAAATCAATCCGGGGAACTGCTCCGGTTCATATTCTGTTCGCTCCATTGGAAGTGCAACGGAAAGATAGGGAAGATTTAGTGTGGCCCCTACATCATGAGTAATCACAAGGTTCTGCAAAATAATATCATCCGTGTAATTCCAAAGATTGTAATTGAGTGCGGCTAACTTATCATAAAGTGTGCGAAGGGCTATCTTTGCTTGCTCGTATGATTTGGCACCTGTGGCAACTGCCTTGCCGGAACGGAAGAGTAGCACACAAACCTTTGGGTTGGTGTTGCGATAAACCATTCCTGGAAATTGTTCGGGTTCATAATCAATACCGAGGTCTTCGGCGACAGCGATAATATCAAGGCTGTCAGTATATCGTGCAGAAGCAACAAGGTTCACTATATTCAAGTTCGTCATAGTCACTACTTAAAGCACACACCTATTTAAGCCTTTGTAGTTGGGTATTCACAAGTCGCTCCACATTCGGGGCAACTACTGATATGTAAGGGGATGACTTCGTGGCATTCCTTACATTTTGTTAATCCTTGAAGTGCTAACATATTAAGGTCATCACTCTCAAGACCACCATACCTTTTAGTATCTTTTTGTTGCCAAGATTTACGCTTTCTATCGGCTCGTTCTCTCATCATATCACTTCATAATGTATTGAGGTCTTGACTCTTATGTGGTTCCAAGACCCTGTGATACCACACCTAAAACTTGCACGGTTGGAGTCGTAAAAAGGGTAAGATTCATGGCCGTCAAAATGACTGTATCAAGAGTAGGATTGCCTTCTAACTTTTCTTGGAAGGCATCATAGAACTCGGTGAAATCTTCATGAGGTGCGGACACCACGATACCCCTTGTGCGGGTGGGTCCGACAACAGTAATGGAATACTTATTCTCACCCAATGCGCTATAACGCACGGATTCGTATTCTTCTCTTCCATTCATATATGCTCCACCTATGCCATAGTATTTAATCTTTACGCAATAAACCTTGGTCCTATGCTTGTATTGGGGCAATTGCTATGGTGTTGAAATACTCTTATGCCTTCTTCTATGCCTTCTATGCGTCCACGCCAGTAATGCAAACGCTCCGGATTGCTTACACCCTCCTTATTTAGCATATCGTATGCTCGGGCTAATGCCTCACGCATAGCAGTTAATACTTGAATCTCGCAGTTATGCCTTACCATCACTCACTTATGCTTACTATTAACTATTTAATGATTAGCCATACATAAAGTTATCATCTCTAATGCCTGGTGGTGGGTCGCTTTCGCTTACTTTGAAGATTGAGGTTAAAGTTTGGGAAACAAAATCGGCAGCAAAGTTTAGGATAAAGTTGTCATGAACTCCGTTTGTATGCTCCTTAATGTATGTAACCACATCTCTTACGCATACTGAAATAGCAACTTCAAACTCGTCTTCCGCTATCGGGGTGTTGAGGGGAAAGTTCTTTTGAATCAACTTAATGATTTCTTCTTTGATGTCCCCTTGATAAGAGCCATCCTTAAAATCTTTGTAATCGTCAAAGAGGACATTCTTGATTCTCAATAACCAACGGTCCGCTTTGGCAGGTGAGATATTGAAGGCAGGTTCTTCTTCATTCTCTTGGGGCATGAGTTCCAATTATTCGTCTTGGGACTTGAAGGTTCTTGCAGACAGGTCTAGCCAAGTCTTCCAATCGGCGACTAAAACTCGTTCCTCTTTCTTCTCCTTACTTGGCACGGCTTCCAATACTCCTTCATCACCGGCAATGTAAAACATTTGGTAAGTAAGTAGGCAGTCGGATATGCAATAGTTGATTACATCTTCGTAGTTTCCGTTATGCCACTCAATGGGTGCATGAGCCGCATTCATAAGTTTTGAAGCAGATGGTCCGAGGACTCCCTTAATCAAATCTTGGAGGTGAAATCTTTTACCAGTCTTAATTTTTAGGTCGGAAGCAGTATCAATAGTTAGCCCTGCGGACTCATAACGGTGTAAAACATCATGACAACTGCCACCACCGTCTGCAATGTTTTTAGAAAGAATGGGTAAATCAAAACCAAGTCCATTGTGTGTAAGTAATGGTAATTCATCCTCCAAACAATTTTCTAAGAAGTCAGGAAGATGTTCAAAACTTTTACATTCAATGCCTAAGTTAGTTAATTCCGCTACCATACTCTTCTCCACAAAAACATGAGGTTTCAAGTTTTGAGGTGTCGGGCCGACTACTTCTAAAACGCAAGCACAAGAAGTTTTCCAATTTTGTGGATTGCCAAATTGGAGTCCATTGCCTATCGGCTCCAAGTTTTTGGTTTCAATATCAAGAATTATCATGGATTCAACCCATTCCCGCTTGTATCTTCGTCAAACTCGTCATAACGGTCCGGCCATTGTGGGTAATATGAAATATCGGGTGCAACAGGTGGTTGGCAATCATCACACATACAAAGGAAATGCTCTAAATACAATTCCCAATTTTTCTGTATTACTGTATCATCCTTAATTCCGGTTTCTTCCATAAAGGTTGCCCTAAAATTACGGAACTTAGTAATATAGTCATGTAACTCGCTCATGTGAGGGCTAATCGTGCTATCACTTACTTAATATCAACGATTGTCCCCATCACCGTGTATTTTGCCTCTTTCTTGCCGGTCCACTAACTTTTGAATGTTGATTGCAGCAATGTCTCCAAGGTCATAACCTAACTCAAAAGCAAGATTGGCCACATACCAAAGGACATCACCCAATTCTTTGGCGATTTCTTCTTTGGCTTCTTCAAAGTTACCTCCCTTATCACGGATAACTTTTTTGACCTTCTCGGCAATCTCTCCGGATTCACCAACAAGTCCCAAAGTAGTGTAAATTATGCCTTTTTCTTCAGGATATAATGCGGTCCTTCGGGCGGACACTTGATATTCAGTAAATGTAAAATCACTCATTTTCTTCACCATCTCTTGGTTTTACTACCAGTTTCATATCACAGGTTCCAAAGTTTTCATCTCCCCAAACCACAAACTTTCGTAAAGGAACGAAAATAGGAGAGGTTATCTTTCCGATAATGCGTCTAATGCTCATGGAAACTTCCCTCTCTTTTGTTCATTTAGCATAGCACGAAGGTCAGACCTTATTGCATTACCTGTCAGATAAATACGCCCGCTGATTCCAAGTAGCATAAAAATCACAAAAACTTCAAACGGAGTCATCTTCTTCACCCGTTTCAATGTATTTATCGTAAAACTCGGTTGCTGATAGTGTGTCATCGTTTGCACCGCTTAAGGCTGTGGCTGCCGATATTTTAGCAACATCGGGATTCCACAAATCAACCATCTCACTAATCATTTCTGTGAGTTTCTCATCACTAATCTTGAAATCTTTTGGAGCCTTTTGTGAAAAGTAATCGGCCGCATTCAATAATGACATGGTTGCCATCCACAAATCGGGGCTATCTTTGCCTTGACTGTGCATATAGTCTTCAATGGCTTCTTTAATCTTGTAAAACTTCATTGTTCCACCTTGTAGCAACGAGGACAAGGGCCAATAGTGACCCAAAATCCACAATTATTTGAACATTCAGTTGGTATTACACCACACATTATTCTTCCTCACTTTCTCCAATTTCTAAGATTCCATCTTCGGTGGTTTCAAGAGAGGCTTTGGCTGCCTCGGCTTTCATGGCTGCTTGCATTGCTTTCTTTTGTGCGGCCAGTTGTTCCTTTTGCTTGTTAGTGAGTTTCTTTTGATTTCGGCGTTGTTGCTTCATCACTTCAAGTGTTAATTCATCAGGGCGAATACCTCTTCTCGCCGGTGCTTCATAAATGCTTCCATCTTGGTTATGACGAACACGAGATACAGGTTTCAAGACCTGTCCGGATTCACTATATTCGGTGCACTCACGGCACAAACCTTTGTAGTGGGCTTCATTATCGCATTGCGGGCATTTCCAAAGTATCATTTGCTTCATCATATCACCTTTCTAATGTTGGGAACTCTCGTAGGGCATCTTCTATTGAGCCGTCAAAGAGGGTCTTATTCCCGTAGGTGTCCTCCACCTTAATAAAGATTCCCCCTGTCCCTTCCGTTGGGAATGTCCCTCTCTCGTAAGTTTCTTCATCCGGATAGGATTCCAAATAAACTGTATAAACATATTCTTCACCGTAGTCGGTAGCATTAGGTTCAACGATATGAGCATTACCTATGCGTGGTTCTGTATAATTTGGCTCCACCATACGGTCTGTTGTGAGATACATAGAGCCATCAAGGGCTTCTCTCTCAACAATAGGATAATTCATGGTTTTCAAATGAGCGATAACTTGTGCGGCTACATCACCCATTCCGTTGAAATCGTGATAGGCGGTCATTGGATAACCGTTATAGACTATCTTGTTAGACATGAAACCTGCTATATCTCGGCCATGCCCTCGTGGGTAGCCATCAAATTGACGATACATACTCACAAGTGTGGTTGAATCTATATCTCCAACCTTGAAATGAGTGATACTACGGGTTCCCATTATGCCTCACCATCCTTCATAGAAGCAATAAAGTCGCCCACATACAAGTCGGCTTGACTGTCGGGGATTGGCCACTCGTTATCATCATTTTCCATCATTGAAACCACGCCTTTTGGGTCGCTCAATTCAAGGATATACTCAAAAACAATATCGGGGAATGGCTTTTCCATTTCTTTGAAAACGATAAATGGACCCATAAGGGAGCAAGTAGCCTCATTGCCATTAGTATCGTGTAGGTGGTCTTTATCTAAGTCCAAATTATAGCCTCTTTCATTAAACCATTTGACCGCAAATGCGGCCTCGTTCAGTTTTGAGGACTCCTTTTCTCCAAATGATACTGCGATTACTTCCATGTTGCTCATACCTCTCCTATGATTTTCACCTATTTAAGTGATACGGTTCTGCTCCATCAATAATAGCAAATCTTTCTCACGCACACGCAATGGTGATGTAATGCCTTGGCCAATTTTATACGCTGGTATTCGTCCTTGCCGAATATACCGCCGCACGGTTGATACACTCATTCGGGTGAAGTCTGCAACTTCCCGAAGGCTCATCAATCGTTCTGCCATGTGTCTTCAACGACTGTTACCCTATTTAACGGTTCCTTTGCCTTGAATAATAAAGATGTGGTCCGATACCTAATGATAATTAAACCAAACCAAATTAGCATAACTAAAGTTAAGGTCTGTTGTATAAAGAAACTAACACTTTCAATGTATATGGCATAAAGCCACCATGAAGCATTACAGAATAAAAGAATAAGGGTGGTCCACAAACTAAAATCATCGGTTTGTTTTCGTTCTAGCATACGAGCAATCTGCGGTATCCAAGAAGTTAATGAAAAGATGGCTATAAATGCCATGATGGATTCAATAACGACTCCATCCATATTATCACAAAAAGAAAAAGGGGGCGGACCGGGAGTGTGGGATTGCACACTCCAAATGGCGCAAGGCTCTCCTTTGCATCTTTGCCATTACTGCTCACCCGGACTTTAACCGGCGATTCTCTCCACTTGGCCGTCATCGGAGGGTCTGTTTCCCTCGTCTATTGCATACCTTAACCTCACCTATTCGGTTTATTCAGTCACGGTCCTCGTCCGCAGTCTTAAGTTGCGGGCTAATCTTCACCTATGGTGAGCACCTATTTAACCTTATGTGCAAAGAGGGTGATTTCCAAAGATGCAGGGCCATTTTCCAAAACATTATTCATTCGGTGTTCCATATCTGTGTGTGGTAACATCTGCAAGTCAAACTCCTCATCTTCCAAAGTTTCCCAAGCCTCATGATATTCTGTATCGCTCCACTTTCTGTGGATGTCGTCATAAACAATAGTTCCACCTTCCGCTAAGAGATTATGTTCCAAGACCCAATACAAACATTGGAGTCTATTTATGCCGTCAATGATTATGAGGTCAAAACTTTGCTCCTCCCATTCATTAACGAAGTTATGCGGGTAATTATCAACATTACGCATATCAGTTGCATTAAGATAAGGTTCTAATGCGTCCGCCCAATCTTTATTATGCTCTATGGAAACAAGATATGCGGGGTCAAACTTTTCTAACCATATTGTGGAATAACCAGCACCCCATTCTAAGATACGCATAGATGGACGCATAATAGAATCATAATATGCTACTGCGTCATCATTCATCCAAGGAAATGGATTCTCTAATAATTCTTTTTCTATCATTATAATGACTCCCAAATATCGTATGCGGCTGGGCGAGTATCTTTTATCTTAGGTTTTAATTCCAGTAACTCCATATCCACCATTTCAAAATCAAAACCGTCATATCTTTTCTCCGGACGGTAACGACTTGTGTGTTGTATTGCAGCATGAGTCATCTCTTGAGCGTAAAGGCTCCTATCATTTCCAATGTTTTGAACCAAACTTTCATCGGGTGCGAGTTCAAAACGATTCTTTCTCCATAGTAACCTCATTGGCCAATCAAAAGCACCCTTCCAATCTTTATAACCCGTTTCTAAGAAACTTTCTTCTGTATATTCCTTAGTAGGGTCAAATGTTAGGTGGTCGTGAAAAGTTATTCCAAACCATTGGTCTTTCAATTCGTCCCAAGTGCTACGCCATAAAGCCCAACCCCAAGGTGTGAACCACGGACGCAAACCAACATTGTTATCTCCCCAATGTTCAGTATGCCAAGGAAGATTACTATTGGAATATCCCGATATAGTAAAGATTGCCTCCTCGTCCGCATATCGTTCCAAACTTTCTCTCATGTATTCAAAGAATTGCGGATGAACTACTGTGTCATCTTCAAGATGGATTACTGCATCAATACTGGGGTCCTCAAAAGCCCTATTCAATACTTGATAGAGATTCTTAGTAACTCCAAGATTGACTTCATGAACTGTTACAGATGGCTTCAAGTCCTTGTCCGCAAACTTTTGATTAACTAACTTAACCATCTCTTTTTGTTCTGTGGGCCATCCGCCATCTATGCTAAGATGAATGAAATGAGCATTGCCTCCTCCTTCAATTATGCTATCCAAAACTTTCTCTAAGTTATCGGGCCTTCGCCACGCACACATAGTAATTGCTATGTTCACGATAATTCCTCCAATTCCATATCAGCCATCTCAAAATCAAATGACTCATAAATACGATTCGGGAAATAGAGGTCTGTCTGCTGGGACTGCCAGGACCAACTGGTAGCAAACTTTCCATCCTCCTCTCCAATGTTTTGAACCAAACTTTCGTCCGGAGCAATTTCTAACCTATCTTTTCTCCAATGTTTATTCATGGGCCAAGCCCACGAACCTTTAGGGTCCTTACTTATGCAACTCATGAAACTGTTCTTGCCTTTAGCGGCATCCTCCACAAACTTTTCATAATCTGTAAAGTTAATGCCGAACCAGCCATCCGAAACTTCGTCCCATGTATTGCGTGTAATGCCCCAACCCCAGCAAGTAAAACGATTCCTTATGCCTACATTATTGCCACCCCAAACTTCTGTTATGGGGTGGAGATTTCTGTTAGCATAACCGCTAATGCTAAACACCATATCTTGGTCCTTGTAATGCTCTAATGCGGGAAGCATAAAATCAAAAAAGTTAGGGTGAAGCATAGTATCATCTTCCAGATGTATTATGGCATCTATGCTTGAGTCCTCAAATGCCTTACTTAACGCATAATGAGTATTAGCCGAGCACCCAAGGTTTTCCTCGTGTGCATAAACAGAAGCATTCAAACTTTTATGCTCAACGATTTCTCGCATAACATTTTGTTGCTCCCCGTAGCCTCCGTCTATGCTTATGTGCATTGGTAATGCTGCTCCACCTGCTTTAATTATGCTATCCAAAACTTTCTCAAAGTATTGAGGTCTTTTCCAAGCAGTCATTGATAATGCTACTTTCAGACGAAGGCCCCCAAGAAATGAATCAGGTCCCAAACTTCTTTCTCTTGGCGGTCTGTCAAAACTTTGGCTCTTTCCAAACCTTTCCCAATCCATAACTCGGGTTGTAACAATACATCGTCCACGGCTTCATGCCAGTCATCAGCGGTTCCAAGTATAGGACACACAACTTTGGCCGAACTTCCTACTGCTTCCATGATTGCTGGGTAGGAACTACAAACTACTGGGACTCCACAAAACATTGGTTCAACGGCGGCCATTCCATAGCCTTCATATCGGCTGGGGAAGAAAACGCAAGAAGATTTGCGATATGCTTCCCTGACATCATGAACATACTCCTTGAAATCAATTCGTTCACTTTCCGCTACACGACTATTAGATACCATAGGGATGAACTCTTTGAAAGCATCTCCATAACCTCCTTTCAATACTCTAAAAGTCCAATCACTATCTGCTCCAAAAATTAGGTTGGCCATCATACTTCTCCCCTTATGGTATTGTGGATTTATCATAAGTATGTCTGCGTGGGTTATTCCTTCGGGATTAACTACGCTCTCACTCCATTTTTCAGCATCCATAAGTGGATGGACTACAATTTTAGGGACAGTTTCTAAGGGGTCAATAAATCTTTGACTCCATTCGGAATTACTTACTACAAAATCAGGTTCAAAGAAAAGTGGGCTATCCATGTGAAAATAGCATTGTAAATGTGAGCCTTGGCTATTATTTAGGTTATCTTCCCAAACTTTACTAACTGCTTCAGCAGCGTCCTCCCAATCCCCAATGCTTTCAGTTTTATAATGCTCAACCAAGTCATGTCTAATACTCAAACCAAGGTCGTGATGAATGCCACCTACAATGATGTTATGCTCCTTAAGTCGCTGATAAAGTTCTCGGGCTTGAAAGTGCATAGCACGACTTAGTGGATTATTAATCATAATAACTTCTATTTCATTCATAACGGCCCAATCAACCGCAGCCGAATAGAAATCATACTCATTGAAAAGATGTTCTTCTTCTGGGGTCCATCTAAGTTCGTCCTGGCTTTCCAATTGAGTCCCCCAACTTTTAGCAAAAACTTGTCCGTAGGGATGATGACGAGTGACGATTTCTTCGCAGTCGCCGTTGTCCGCCCCGTCCTCAAATGGCGTTCCTGTAAAGACTTGAATATCAACTCCTTTAGAATGTAACGACTTTGCCAAACGATAAACATATTGTTCTGCACCACCGAACTTTGGTAGCCAATAGGGAGCGATTATGCCTACTTTCATTGACACATCTCCCACTTGTTGCCAATGGGTCTAACTAAGCCTTCTCTTTGGAGTAACTTTAACGCTCCTAAGACTTTGGCATGACCTTTTGGATTAACATAGCAGGTTGCTTTAACAATTGCGGTCCGTGTGATGGGTCCACTTCTTAGTGATTCATATACAGTTCTATGGAACTCACTTTCTTTGAGGTGTTCAGCATATTTTGGAAGGTAGTATTTGGCCCCTCTTAGACTGCGATTATCTCTAACAATCTTTTTATTGGCCATCATCCAGTCCAAAACTTCATTACATGACTTTCTCCAACGGGATGTGTCTTTCCCAATCTTGTGGAGTATTTGGGTCTTAGTAACGCCATCTCTTTGTGCAGTCTTGACGACACGATAAACTTCGGTCATCAATACACCTTGGCGTTCGGCTTCTTGACGAGTGGGGAATCCTTTACGAATGGGTTTCCTTGTAGGTTGGAATTGTGATGGGGCTTCAACCCACGATTTAGTTTCTTCTAAGTATTCTGCGGACGGCTCCCAATCTTGCACATCTTCGTAGTTCAAACCTTCGGCTTCCATCCTCCTACGGCGTAAGTGAGCAATGGCTAAAGGTTTCAAGACCTCGGATTGGAACCACCTTTCTTCCTGTTCAATACGCTCATATTCATTGAGAACAGGCTTGTCAAGTTTCTTTTCTAGTAAAACTAACTTTTCAACAGACTTCTCTTCACGGGCGTTAATGCGTTCCCAAGCATTGGAAAGGTCCTCTATGGCATAATCGCTACTATCACTTTGCTCCATTAACCAAGCATTAGATAAGGAGGGTGAGGAACTTATCATGTCCTGTTCTGCCGGAGACATAGCCCCGAATGCCTCACTAAGATACACGGTCAAGTCCGTCATATGCCTGTAAAGGCGATACTTCATACTTAATACTTCATAGGCTCATAGAGATAATCTGTGCACACCGCATCATTAGGGAGGGTTGGGTCGGCTAGATTTGTGGCATGATAGGGTGTTCCATTGGCCTCCAATAAAGCGAGAACTGCATCCAATTCCTCGGGATAGTTATGTTCCATAACCATAACTGGCCTAAACTTTTTGATAGTTTCTAAGCCTCCTTTGATAACCAAGAGTTCACAACCTTCAGTATCACACTTGAGAAAATCCAACGCTGGCAAATCTAAGGAATCCAAAGTTTTAACCAAAATAGGATAAGTAGGCGGTGCGTGTTCATCTCCAAGGTCAGGAATTGAAAATGCTCCTCGGGTGATATTCAAGGTAGCATTCCCTGTGTTAAACTTAGGACAATACTCTAATTCCGCTGATGTCTGCACATCTCCCAATGCAAAATTAAAAGGGATGATATTTGTTGAATCATTGATAAGGATGTGGTCTGTCAATCTTTGAAATGTTTCAATTACAGGTTCAAAGGCATAGACTCTTTTAGCCTTCTTAGATGCGGGAATCGTAAATGTTCCAATATGTGCTCCGACATCCACAACGGTGGAGTCCTCCGTCACAAAGTTTTCAACAATCCACGAGTGAATAGGAGAAAACTCTCCTTTGGTGGCTAATTGATAATCTATCCAATCCACATTATCATTACGATTGAATGTTGTATAATCTGCTGGAACATTTACATTAAATGAACCTTGATTAGTAGTAATGAGGCGCATAATCAAAATAAACCGAGGCTACTTACTTAATGGTTCTCGCCCAATTCTCGGCACTTCTCACTTGTAACGGATAGTGCATTATGAATACATAAACCCACTTTATCACTACTTAGCCAATCTAAACCTGCGGCGGTTGTTCCATTAGGTGTGGCTATGGAATCAATGATACTTTCGGCATAATCTCCTTCCAATAAATGGAGAGCACTCAAGAAAGTTTCCCTAACCCATTTTTGGGCCATCTCAACATCTAAGTTTTCGGAAACGCCATATTGCACAAAGTTTTCTATTAACTGCACAGCATACGCCGTGCCACTTCCAACGAGAGCCGTAGCATCATCTAAATATGAATCAACCGACTTCGTGGAGTTGGAATCATCCACTTCGCACCACTTACCGAGCATATCCATAAAGGCATATACTCGTGAAAGGGGTCTTGGTGGCATATCTCTATCCTTCGCCCATACGGTGAATCCATTGCCATCACAGGCGGCTATATTAGTCATGGCTTTGACCGCTCCCGCAACTGTATGCGGAGTATAGGTTTCCAAAGGAATACCGGCCACGAATGAAATTATAGGAACATCATCCTTCAAATCTAATTCCTCCTCCAAACAAAAGATAGTTTTACTTGGTGGAGTAGTCAATACTACCAAGTCCACATCTAAATATGACTTAGAATCATTGCGTCCGACTTGCATAACTTCATGACCGTGTGATTCGGCCAACTGATACAATCCTTGTCCGAGATGGCCATATCCACCAATAATTCCTATTTTCATACTCTCACACTCTCTTCTAGTTGAATTGCGGCCTCGTCAATCATTAACTTAGCAACGCAAAGTGGGTGGGCTAATTGCCATGTCAAAACAACTTGTCCGTCCATTTGGGGGAACTTACAGACTGTTTCACCAACCACTAAATCTTGATTACACAAGCAACAAATCAACCAATGTTCCTCGTTTTCTGTAATTATAGGGTCTAAATCTTCGGACTTCAACACTTGAGTAGTGTCGTTAATATCCCAGTCAATGTTTAATTCCGACATCTTATATCAAATCCTGTTTTGTTTAGTATGTAGCATCTGCTACAAAACATTTCTCCCTTAATTGTGTTAGAACCTCTTTCATCGGTCCAACCATGACTGCTGCATTGAGGGCAAATATGCTTCTCACCAACCATAAACTCATTAGGGGACCTTCATGTATTTAAGCATTTTGCTCATGATATGCCTTGCTATTGGCCAAGTTTCTCTCTTTAATGAGGTTCTTAACCTCCAACATCTCATCGTATGTTCCTTGATGGATTTCATAAATGTCCTTATCGCTGTATTTATCACGAGGGTCCATAACCATACAGAATACAGGGAGCATACCGTGTGGGTGAACATTCCTCTCACCATAAGCAGGGCGGACGAAAACAAACCAGTCTTCATCAGGGTATCTATCATTCCAAGCAGCATTACTTTCAATCGGTTTTACAAACTGCTTAACTCCTTGTGGTGTGTCGGATTCAAAGAGATACTCTTGGCACATTTCATTATATTCAGTCCATCGGCTTAGTTCAGTCATAATACGGCGAGAGGCCGACACTACTTAAACCCTGCGAATAAGTAATCATGGTGAAAGGTTAAATACTTGATACACCTACCATAAATTGCCTTGGAAATGGCACAACCAAGATGTGAGAAACCACATAGGAATGAAGTCGGTAAGCACCAATCCGTCAAGTTCCGGCTACCACCCAAACCGTGCCAAAACCCCTTTTCTAAAACAAGATACACGAGAGCGGCGATTAGCCCGTTTTAGATACCCAGTCCGGCGACAGGATACCCTCAAAAGGCGATAAGATACCCAGTCCGGCGATTGCCTTTCAAAACGGATACCCACGAGCGGCGATTTCAATTCCAATTTAATGGATACCCACTCCGGCGATTTTTCACCCATCCCTACTTAATAGTTTGCTAAAACGGATACATAGGTCCGGCGATAGGATACCCAGTCCGGCGATTGGTAATCCCTGCGGGTAAGATTTGTAAGTGACAAGCATTAAATCGGGTATTTTCAAGACCCTCTTAACCCAACTCGCCGTAAGTAGTATCCAAAAAGGCGGTTTCGCCTTTCCAATGTATCCACTTTTCCTTACACGGTCTGCAAGAGCGTGATATTCAACTTTTCAAAACCCCCAAAGTTTGGTAACCACACAGTTGGACGGCCCCCAGGACAAAAATGAAGAGAAGAAGAACTTGAAAAAATTGGTTCCAATAAGTTCATGCTGGCGAAGACCTTCCAAACTTTTACA
>WLWH01000218.1_pt1 | contig 48966 bp, 60 predicted proteins | sample 6712741 | NCBI WGS metagenome assembly WLWH01 (sample SAMN12718694, study PRJNA515312) | sponge metagenome | isolation source: marine sponge | host: Mycale hentscheli | place: New Zealand: South Island, Marlborough, Capsize Point | collected 2003-05-01 | reverse complement strand
TAATTGAACCTGCACTTGCTACAAGAAACTGAGCAGACGTTGCTGTAGTGTTAACACCAACAAGTTGTGGTTGAGGAAATCCTGCAGCTTCAGCAGCTGATGTCCAAGTTGAACCGTCAGATTTTAAAACGTTTCCAACTGAACCCGGAGCTACAAAAGTTGGAGCACCCGTGCCATTTCCAATTACTACGTTACCGGAAGTAAGTGGTGCACTTTTTACTAACTTTCCTGTAGTTCCGTCAAACGCGACCATAGCTCCATCTGTTGCCGAGGCTGGACCTGCAACATCACCAACGGTACCCGCTGTGGATGCTATAGTTTTAACTACCCCTGACGAATTTTTGAAAAACAGTTTTTCATCAACAGTGTTGATGGCTAATTCACCATCCTGTAAATCACTAGCTTGTGGTTGATTCGTAGTTGTTGAGCTTCGATATAATTGAATAGGTGTAAAACCAGACTGTGGCATTAGAAAGTACCCCCTGAAATTCCGGACGTTGCAGTGAGAGATGTGAAAGTTGCAGCTGCTGGTGTCGATCCACCTATTACAGCATTGTTAATTGTTCCCCCTGATATTGTTGGAGCAATCGGAGAGGCTAACTTTGCAGTTGTAACAATACCATCTGCTAGTTGATCACTGGTTAAGGGAACGTTAGTTGGTGTATTACCAATATAAGGGTTAGCCATTAAGTTATCTCCAAGATTGATAAAACAGCATCTATGGATGTAGCTGTATCTGATTTAACTTTGATTGAGTCATTAGGTTCCATGACAATTTTTTGGTTACCACCGATAGGAACAATTGCACCACCTGTTGGAACCGGAGCACTTTTAACAATGTAGGTATCGTTTGATCCATCGTTCAGGGTAACATCAATATTTACCGTTGCCCCAGTTGTGTTAGCAACTGTTAACCCAATCACCGTTGTTTGGGTTGCAGCGGGAACCGTATACGATCCAATTGCCGTTAAAGACGTTCCAATATCTCTAGATAATTTTCTTTCAAAAGCATTTGCCATGTTTTCTCCTTACCCCAATGCGATTGCTAATGCAATAACATCGTCTGTTGTAACTCCTGCACTGGGTGCCGATGAAACCCAATTTGACCCATCTGATGTGAGTACATTACCACTACTTCCTACTGCCGTTAACCCCGTACCACCGTGAGCGGGTGCCAATGTTCCTGATAACGTTATATCGCCCGTACTTAGTGTGTTTGGTGTGAATCCAGTTGTTCCCCCACTGAAAGCACTAACTGCTGTGGTAATCGCCCCAGCCCATGCAAATGCGCTACCATCCCATTTCAAAAATCTGTTTGCTGTTGATGGGGCGGCTATAAAATCACTAGTGTTAGCAGATGTGTTATAAACAATACGATTAGCAGAACCACCCGCAACATTGGTTGCCTGAGTAGCTGTCGCGGCGTTACCTGTTATACTTATTGCCCATGTACCCGTAGCACCTGTTCCATCAGTTGCTGCTGCACCGACATCACTAGCAGTTAACGTCACGGCACCAACTTGACCATTAACTGAGGTTACTGTGTTACTTTGATCAATTTTTTGCCATACGCCAGTGCTTGAAAAAACAGCCCAATCACCAACTTGCCAATCTGTTATGCCATCAAGGTTTGTAGTACCTGCAACGCTTACAATGTAATAATAACCTGCAACACCGGAGCTTGATGTAAGTGTTGGTGTGTTAGTTGATGCGTTCCATGTTCCTTGAAAGTTTAAACCCGTTTGAAATGATGCAGTTGATACGCCTGTGATTACACCTTTATCGTTTATTGCAACAACAGGGATAGCACTTGATGATCCATACGTTCCGGGTGTAACACCAGAAGTTGGTAAATCTGCATCAACTAAATTTCTAAATGAAGTTGGAGCAGCTGCACCTGATGACGGACCTGCGAAAACCACGTTGGCTGGTTGGTCAGATTGTAGAAGGGCTGATCCCCAACTATAGGTGCCTGTTCCACCAGAAACTAGAACTTGTCCGTTTGCTCCTGCTGGACCGATAGCTAAATCACCACTACCACCGTATACAATGCCACCCGGAGTTGATGTGATGCTCCGTCCAGTACCACCTTGGTCAATTGGCAATATACCGTCTATTTGATCTGCATTCGATAAATCTACGGGTGGATGTTGATGATCTCCTCTTGCTAATTCGTTAGATGTTCCGGCTGAACCCCCCGTTGTAGTTACTAACGGAACATTATCTTCAAAGTCTGCCGTTAGAGTTACGTTAGAGCTTAAATTACCACCACCCTCTAAACCGTTTCCTGCAATGATTTGTGTTGAAGTTGGAACACCACCTGTCGAGGCTGTTACCGTACTTACAGCAGTTATTCTTCCGGTGGAATCTACCGTGACTACTGGAATTTGTGTTGTGGTTCCGTATGTTCCGGGTGTTGCTCCACTAGCTGCTAATTGAACAGTTCCGATACCACCACTTGCAACACTTAGCGTGATGTTCTGTGATAGTTGTCCACCACCCGTTAACCCCGTTCCTGCAATAACTTGTCTGGTAGTTGGCACGCCAGCAACTTGCAATAAGTCACCAGCTCTAACTTGATAGCTTACTCCTTGATAATTAAACAACAACAACCCATCAGCAGATGCAACTGGGGCCGTGGGCAGTTGTGAAATCCTTGTTGGAATTAAGTTACTTGGAACATTAGTCATCTAGTTAATCTCCAGATAGTTGTCACCGTCTTCCGTGACAATAAACTCATCACCTGCTTCTTGAATCAGTCCTGACGGATGAGTGTTAATGTTTGTATCTGGTCTAACAAAAGGTAACACAATTTGATCGGGTCTTCGTGGTGGTAATCTATACGGATCAAATTGATCTCTATCTGCTTTACAAACCATCAACCCCACATCATTGGGATCAGGATATAAATCCGCTAAGAAAAACTTACGCGAACATCTAGCACATATTCCAATACCAAACGTTGGTTGTCCTGTGGGGTCTAAATACTTACTCATCTTGTGTAGGGTCCAATACCCGGATTAATTTGTGTTGGTGAACCGTCACCATCACCGTCCCAAGCTCTCTGCATACTTACAGCTGCTCGTTGTTCTAAAAGAGGAACTATGTTTGCATCAACACTTGGTGTTTCCATAGCAACTTTAGATGCTAATCCATTTACAATTGCCTCTAACCACCTATTTGGAATTTCTACTTCCTGTTGTAACGTATCTGTATCCATGACAGCCCGATGTCTCCACACAATCAATTGTGTTTTTTCCGTGTCTTCGTTTGGAGCTGGCCACACGTTAATAACAGGTTGTGCAATATTTCTCTGAAAATAGTAAGTGCTTGGTTGACCTGCGAACACCGTATTACTTTGGTTTACATATTGATCTCGGTTGAGCGTACCTAAAGGTATTTCATATGGCTCATTACCAAACGTAATGGATGTATAGTTAATAGTTGAAACACCATCGGTTGGGATAATCTTGAAATACTGATAAGCCAATGCTGGAATAATATCAGTCCAAACTATGTCACTAGCTTGAGCTAATGCCCCAGTAGAAAGATTGAAACTGGTGGTAGTAGCAACTGTTGTAAAATTTACCCCGTCTGAGCTTACTTGGAATGTTAACGGAATTGCCGTAGCTGACCACTTAACTCCAACTGTGTTAACTATTGTTGCACTTGAAAAGTTAACCAAATAACTCGTGTTAGTAGTAGTAATTGTTCCGGTTGGAAACATTGGTTGCCGAAAATTTACATTTAAAACATCAACAGTACCCAGAGGCAAAGTGACTACTGGTTGATTTTGATAAAACGGTAAGATGATCTTTTCAATACACCAACTTGGAACTCTAATGTTTGAAAGATCATCTAACATAAAAGACAACGAGTCTAATGCGTAATCTTGCATTTCAGACGTAATTGCTTGAGAGGGCAATCTGCAACGCCTGAAAGCGTGATCTACCACTTTCAATGAATTAAAGGTTTTTAAACCTATATTGTTAGAGTATGCCATATCAATCCTAAATTAAATTACGGATGCTGATACAGCAAACCCCGTTTAGTTTTGGGTTACCAAGATTTCCTTTTAAATTGTGAATCGCCAGCCATCGCCTTAAATCCACCTTTAGATTTCATAGAACCACCACGCTTCATGCCTTTGGTTTTCATAGAACCACCTTTTTTCATGTCCATTGTTCCAACAGACTGATAGGCTTTACGACCCATAGCTTTTTCCATACCCTTACTTTCATCTCTACGAGACTTCATGCTTTGGGATTTGGTAGACTCTTTGCCTTTTCTCATACCGAGAGATTCATCAAGTCTTGCGTTGTAGCCTTGTTTTTTGCCACCTTTGGCATATCCTTTAGATTTCATCGTTTTCTCCGTTTAATATCATATTCAGCTTCGCCCCGAAGTCTACCCATTTCGTCACGAGCGTTTCTTTCCCTAGATGCAACTCTTTTCAGTTGTTGGCCCTTATCGCGCCTTTCCTGAGCATCGTTGGTTTTTCTTGCTCTAACTCTACGCATTTCGTCCGCAGCATCATCCTGAACACCAATGACACGAGCTTCTTCATCACGAATGTTACGGTTAACTCTACCGCCATCAGCTTTATTCATTTTTGAAAAAGTTTTGGCTAGGTTGGCTCTTTTCTGAGTGGTTTCAGATGGTTTACCAGCACCTGTTTTCGCTGGTTTTCCCGATGCTAATTTATTAATTACACCTTTAGGAATTTTTCCATCTTTCATTTTGACCCCTTCGCTTTTAACGTAAGAAGTCAACGCACCCGGCTTTTTTACAGCCCCCTGAATCCAATCTTTTTTGGATGTTGATCCACCCTTTTTCATTCCACGAGAACTTGATCCCGTAAAACCAAACGAAGAATCAAAATTCCAACCATTTTGGAAGGGGTAGCTTGATTTCATCATGCATCTCCCATACCAGTATGATTTGAACAATAATAGTAAAGTGTCGGTGTAGCATCTGTCGTATCAATTTGAGTAAAAGCACCTGTCGTACCCGCAGTGTTATTGATGGTTACTCCATCGGTGTATTCTGCACCACCTGCGTGTGTACCATTTGGCGTTGTACTAAACCTTAGTGGGTGACCGTTATTGCTGTTATCACTCTGGATAAATCGGTAACTACGATTTGCTTCAAATGTAAAATGTGGACTAATAACCTCATCAACATAAAAAACATTACCCGTTATGTACGAGTTAGTACCTGTTGCAACTGCTACATTATAGCTAACTAAACCACTGACATCAGCTGGTCTATGATATTCTTTGATAGCGTGAATAATCACTGTGTAAGTGTCACCACTAGAAGCATTTCTGGTACTCAAAGCAACGTTACCTGCTTCATCAACTCCCCTAATTCCACTTGCATTATAAGGCAAGAACGGAGAGTAAGGGACGTCATAAAGTTGTCCTTGTGGATAACTAGCTATGAGAGCATCACCAGCTGGACTTGGATCACCAACCCAAAAAAGATCAACACCCATGTCATAGGTTTGACACACGACCTTTGTAATTTTTAGACCATTGCAAGCTAACCCAAACGAATTTGGAGCAAGTGTAGAAACATCTATTTTTGTAACTTTACTTTCCCCAGTGCCATCTGAGATATTAGTAAACTTTGCAATGTACTGTCGTTCTCCATCTTGAAGAACTTGACTTGAAACTGCATCAACCATGATTCATCTCCCTTTAAGAGAGATTGTTGTTTTGGATATACATCACAGTTAGTGAAGCAACACCCGATGTACCGTCACCAGTAGCACCAGTAAAATCCGCTAAAACTTCTAGATCAGTTGTGCCTACGTTTGTAGCTTCCGCATCTAGAGTTCCATGAGTTGTACCCAAAGTTTTAGTATCTACATCGTTTAAAAATGCATCTGGATCAGCCGCTGTTCCTACATTGATAACAGCTGCTCCTGAATCATCACCCACAGTTGTGACGTTTACAATAACATCTACTATTTGTGACTTTGCTGGCACGATGGCAACTCTCTGGTTGAGTTGACTTGCACCAGTGATATTTGGCATCATTGACTGTGCCATTACTACAGAACCCACGTTAGCTACATTTACGCCAACATCTGTTCCTGTCGTTGCTTGTATTCCTCCGGCTTTTACCGGACCAGAAAAAGTAGTTGTACCCATTGTTTCCTCACATACGAGTTGTGTGTATTTGTCGGTATGTCGTCAGTCGGGAACTGTCAAATACACAAGGTTAATCCCGAAAAGCCCCTACCGTAACAGGGATGAAACGGTAGGGGATTTCATTAAACTCCAGCTGTTCCGAAGACTGCCCTCGGATCTGTCCAACCAAAGTTGTAACGTTCAGTAGCTTTATAACGCATTGAGTCGGTTTCAAAATCGCCTTCCATTGATTTCTCAAGTCCTCTACGCATCATTAGCTTCAGACCTTCAGGCGCATCTGTTTGTACCCACCAAGCAGTGCTTGATGTAATACGAGAAAGGTTTGCCTGACCGTCACCTAACAGCCCCATTGATTTAACAGGGTTGATGTCGTTATCAGCCGTTCCCGGTCTCAAAGCAGATTTTAGAAGAGTTTCTGCTTGGAAAACGTTAGCCGGTCCAGTAACGATTTGTGTTGGAGAAAGTCTGATTCGCTTACCGTTGTTGTCAACAGCATTTCGGATTTGGATTAGCATTTGTTCCAAAGATGTTTGAGACAATGCCGCCGCATTAGTTAGTGTGTTACTAAACGTACCATTCACAATTGGATGAGCATTACTGTTCAGAGATACACCATCACCGCCCGGAAAGGCCGCGTTGAATGCTCTGTTCAGAATATTCGCACCAAGAGTTTCTTTGGTTTCAACCAAAGATTGAGCGAGATGTTTAGCATACGTTGAACCAATACGAATATGGTCACCGTCCTCGACAAGCACTTTGGTAAGAGCAAATGCCAAACCGTATACTTTGTAGAGGTATCTCTGAATGAACAACACACCACCGGATTGATATGTTACTGCCATACCATCTGGTAATTCTGGTGCTGCACCAAACCCATAAAGAACTGGTTCTTCATGGTACTGACGAGGAATGCCTTGGTACTCTGTAAATACCTCAGCCCACTCATCTGCTCGTTGCTCATAAATGCCGTCAAAGACTTCGTTCAAGATAGGTTCTACAATTGAACGAAAGTCGGTACTACGCATAGGAGTAGCCATAGTTCAATCCCTCCCTTAAACCGAGTTAACAGCTGCTTTGTATTGATGTTCGTTAATACGAACAGTCGCAACTACAAAAGCATCAGTTAGCGTGCTATCAACTCCACCTGTCGTTCCTTCAAATCCAGTGATTTGAAATTGTCCAGCTGTTGGTTGGATTGCACTTAATTTAGTATTAGATAGACCAGTTCTAGTTGATCCACCCGGTGAAGCGACAGTCCAATCACATTGTTCACCAACGGCTGTTTGAACCGTGGTTCCCGAAGATGGATTGTCGTATTGGACTGCAAACAGAATTTCTGGATCGTCATAGACCCAAGCTGTAATTTCTGTCGCCGCAATTCCACTAGGCCAGTATGGTGACACAGTTGGAACCCCAAGAGCATCAATATATTGGCAACCGGCGAAAATGCCTAGAAGTGAGATACCGTCAGTTGTGCCACTACGAGTGCCATCGCTTGAACCAAGCTGTATAACACCAGCATCGACCAACTTAACGGGATCGCCTTGGAATACGTTTTGTGCGTACCCCGTAGCTAACGTATAGGCTTTCGCAATTATCTGTCCACTGTTGTGATAAGACGCACGAAAGCCAAAAGGTGCAGAGACTGAAGACATTCTGCATTCTCCCTATTGGTTGAAAGTTGAGGATCACGAGAGGTCAAATTGTGCCTCCCGATACTTACCGATCTCAGCCGTGCCATCACCTTTCTCAACTTTACCGCCAGATGCTTGTGCTTGTTCTTCAATCAATGCTGCTGTTTCCGCGAGTTTCATCTCCTCGCGCATTGGAGCATCGTGATGAGCTTCCATCATGTATTTTTCATACAAAGACATAGGAAGTTTAAAAGCTAACATCTCATTGACACCTATGAAACCATTCCACTCGCCCCCTTTGACTGTAGCATACTCCCAACCAGCAACTTCTTCTGGTTTGACAGGCTCGTAGCCTAATCTAATACGATGCTGTACAGTGTCTCTTGGGTTTGTTGTGGTAATCCAACAAAGGTGCCAACCCGGAATGTCGGGAAGGTCTGGTAGACTAGATTGGAAAAATTGTTGCCTGAACATTTCTAACCTCTCATCATCACTAACTTCACGCTTGTCTGTTACTGGACGATCTTGCATCGCCCTGCTCGTGCGGTTACTTCCAGAGGTTTTCTTAATTCGTTCGTCTGACATTAAATGTCGCTCCTTTTACAGCGATTTTTGAAATATAAATCTAATTTTAAAAAAATACAAGCCTGTTTAAGTTTTGTTGGCTCGATCCCATTCCATGTAACGTTTTACATACTTCTGTCGGAGCACTGGGTCATCCCAAACACCGTGATCCATCATAGCTTGTTTACGCTCAGGACTGATGTAAACTTCTTTACGAGTAGAGGCTGGTGCGTGTTCTTTTCCAGAACCAACAGCAGGCCCACCACGAGCTACACGTTTTTTCTTGACAGGGGTAGGTTCTTCTTGATCTCCAACCTCATCAACAAAATCTTCAAACCTTTCGGGCAGTCTTTTAGATGCTCTTTCTGTAAGCTCATCCCAGTATTCGTCAGTTGCAGGATCGAAACCTTCTTTTGTTAAAGATGCATCAATAGCATTAACAATACTTGATTCTTCGTTCCCACCGTTGATGTCATACCACGGATTATCATCGATAAACTCTTGAGCAAGGGCCATCACTCTGTCATCAACAGGTGTTTGTGGTTGTTGCTGTTGTTGCTGTTGAATATTAGCTTGTTGTTTTTGACGCTCTAATTGGGCAATTTTTTTCTGAGCTTGATCTCGATATTGCAAGGCTTTTTGCACATCTTGCCCACTTTGATTTTCAACCCCTTTAGCGATAACTTGATCAGCAAGGTTCAATTCTTTTTGAGCTACAGCAAGATGTTGATCTAAATTTCCCATTTCAATGTTTTGAGATTTTTTTTCTTGTACAGAAACTCTACGCTCAAGGTCTTCATTACGTTTTCTGAGAAAATTAAGCTCGACTTTATCGCGTTTGATTGCTGTATCTCTACGTTGTTTACGATCTTGTTTTTCTTTCCTTCTACGTTCACGAATGCTTTCACGTTCATCCGGTGCCTCAGAAGTGGTTGCAACCTTTTCTGTCTCTTCCGGTGTAGTCTCAATAATTTTTACATCTTCTGGATTTTCTTTTGATGGTGCTTCATCTTCAACAATGACAACTTTATCATCATCAACAATATCGTCACCGTCTTCTTTTCCTAGTTCTGCCATTTTCTATCTCCTTGTCAGATAAATGCTTTCATTTGCAATGGATCGCCTGTCACTTTTCCAATGATGTCGAGGTCATTGAAAATTACGAACATAGCTTTTTCGCCATTAGGGTCTTTATCTAATGGCACTTCCCATCGGTCACCACCGTATTTTGGAACTCTTACAAAATCGCCATCCGTACACCAACTACCTTCAGGCCATAGTTCCATTGTGTTTCTATTTTTGAAAGCTAGTGGTCCAACATACATAACCTTACCAATTTGTGTATTCCACTTTTCGGTATCTTTGGTATCCGTAGTCAGAATTATACCACCGGCTGTTTTCTTTTTAGCTGTTCTTATTTGAACCAGAACACGGCTACCAAAAGGCTGTATACCTGCGTCAATCGCGGGGAATGCCTCTTTCAATGCGTTCTCATATATTTTTGTCACCAAATTTTTCCTCATCTAAAAGTTGTAATAGTACGTTAATTGATGCCTCATAACCAGCCATCATTCCGCAACGATGCCCGTACTCAAAAGCATCACGGTCTTGTGGATGTCTCAAAGCCTCTTCAGCAAACTCAAACTGTTTGGCTTTGAGAGCATTCAACAATTTTGTTTCTAAATTCACGTTTACATAAAGCCTTCCGGATTACCTGTTTCCCTATACTTTTTCCGAGGTGGCACAATGCCAGCAACTTTTTTAGTTGTTTTTTTGCTTGGGCCTTTACTTAGTTTTCTTGGATTTTGTGCTTCTTGCTCGTTGTCGCGGTTTCGTTTGTAACCCATCTGGATTCTCCTTATAAAGATTGTCAAAAACACGATTCACATCCAGAGTATAATCCAAGTCAGATTTGCTATAATGTACCCACTGAGAAGGACGAAACTCCGGTGCTCCTTCCCCTGCCTCAAACCACGCAGGGTGCGTAACTCTCACACGATTATTTGGTAGAGCCACAATATTTCCTGTCCACTCACCTGCATCCAGAAGTTCAAGAACATGAGACTGCTTATGTTGAGCAGGGTCATCTCCTATTTCTGAATCTGTATAGTCAACAGTGAAATAATACTTTGCGGGGAACAACTCCCCATCAATCTTTGCTAACCAAGGACACGGTGTACATCGGTCCAAGACATAGACACTATGCGTTCTAGATGAACAATCCCACGGTTGAGCATCGTGAGTTGCCATCGGTGTAGGCCAATCATCTAATGGTGTATCGCCAACCAAGGCTGTAATAGGCATTCTAGCCCACATTGCACCGCCATGAACGTTCGGTTCATCGGTGTCGTATGTTTCTGCACCCGTAAAAATTAACTGAAAGCTAAGACTTCTACATGGTATTGTTGTCACGGCTATCGCCATAGCATGGATAAATTCACCGTGAAACTGCTCGTGATTGTAGGTGTACTCTCTTCGCACCCAACATTTGAAGTGCGGAATATTACTCTGCAAAAACGCCATATTTTAAGTTCTATTCTTTGTCAGTTATGGTTGTGGGTTTGGATTTATTCCTGTTCCGGTGGATACTGCCACCTTTTCACCCGTAGCCATTTCAGCAGCTGCGAGTAATTTAGCTGTCTCGTTATCTGACGTATTCATTCGTTCTCTGGCTGCTAAGTCTTCAGCCTTTCTTCTGTTCTCGTTTTCTTGTTTGATAGCCTCTAAATCAAATTTAGCCTGACGATCTGCAATGTCATTCTCTATTTTAGCCGCTTCAAGTTGGTCTTCGTTTGCCATTTCGGTAGTTTTTAGTTGTATTTTCTGATTTTCAAGCTCCATTTTAGCCTGTAACTCTATTTGATCCTGTTGAATCTTAGCTTGTTCTGTTTGTGCTCGCTGTTGCAACGTCATTTGTGCAATTTCTAGCGATTTGTCTTGTGCCATTGGTGGTTGTGGAGCATATTTTTGTGCTTCGGCAGTTATTTTGGTCAAATCTTGCCCGAAATCACCTAATTGTTGCTCTATAAACTGTTGAACTTGATTAATTACCGTAACTTCTTCCCTTGCTTCGTCTTTAATTAAGTTTTGAGACTGTGCCATTTGGACTGCCGTATGAGCTTCCACCAAATAATAGTTTAAAAGGTGATCTCTCAGATGAATTGCCATCGGATACAGAAAAGTTGGTTGGATGGCAGGGTTCCCACCGAACAACGGAGACTTTAGGAAGGGCATATGCGTCAACATATGTGCCATGTGGTCCTGTTCGGGCAATACATACACAGGTCTACCCAACGCCGCAGCCACATTTTCACTGACTGGGTCAAGATTTTCAGTTCCGGGAGGGTCAACTAACACCTCTGAGTCTGGAACTTTCATAACTCTCAGGAACATTTCCTCAACTTTGCGTGCATCATACATTTGAGGCATCAAACGAGCACGTTCCATAATAGCTTGGATTTGTGCGAACCGTTGTGTTTCACTAAAAATAGCTGGATCACTAACCGGAACGACATCCATAGGGCCATCAAAGTCAACTGGTTGTATTTCGATACCAGCTTCATTGCCTTGTAAGTCTTCGTCTACCATGTAAGCACTGTTGATTCGGTGTAGAATCTTAAAACAACGCTCCATAGAAGAGTGTAAACGTGAATGTATCGAGCTAAATACCACCATACCCTGTTCAATTAAGGCCATAGTGGTGCCAACTGGCATATTTGGATTAGTATCACTTAACTTTTCAAATGATGTTTGAACCACACCACGGCCAGCATCAACTAAAAACCCTAATAATTGAAACAACGTTGGACTTGGTCCACCAAATGGCAGTGGCATCGCTATCTTTCGGATGTCATCAACCATCGCACCACCTTCGATTTCAGCAATCTCGGTAGGTTGCAAGCTAATTGTTTGTCCACTAGGACCACCTTTTAGCTTTAACATTGTGGGAATGTTTTGAATATGAGCACTATCCATCAATGCCCTCAGTGCTCCGGTAGCTGCCCCACTTAAACCACCGATCATCTGAGTTAATCCGATAGGATAGGCTCCTCGCCACGGGACGAAAGGAAACTCAACAATCCAATCCAACTCGTTTTTCATTTGATCGTCTGCTTCCCAGTTACGATACAATGACAACGCTTTGTTGGTTGTTTTATCTACTGTCAGGATATATGGCTCTAACCCATCGTCAAAATCCATAAACGTATAGATTTCAAAGATTGTTCTTAAACCATCTTCGTTGTAACTTGTTTCACTTTTACCCTCGATCTTGTCGTTGGCAATCGTTGCCTTGCTATACTCTGGTTCATTCGGATAACCCAAATCAACATCGATATACATACCAGATGTAACACGTCTTTCGTATTCCATCTTGGTAATATACTGGACATGAGTCTTACGTTCTGCCGTATAAAAGTTCGAAGCAGCAAACGGCAAGTAGACATCATCAATTGGGATAAACTCAGACTGTGGTTTACGATGCAAACTATCCCACATAAATTTCATATACTGCCCACCACCAAGTGGTAATTGCGTGCTCAATTGTTCTAGTTCAGCACGAAACTCAGGCATTTGTTGTGTAGTTTGCCAGTTCATAAACTCAGTTTTACGCCTAGCTTTTTCTAATTTATCTGGTGTTTGTTCACCTTGAATCTTGCTCTTTATAGGTCCATTCGCAGGAAACGCTTCCTTCATAAATCGTGCGGAAAAGTCAACGCACGCTTGGATTAACATCGGATGTACGACACGGTTCGCACCTTCGAATTGTGCTCCACCCGGAGCATCATCACCGAGGCCAGTGCGTTGTAATCCTAGCTCATACTGTTTGTCACGTTTTTCTCTGGATTCTTTATCCTTGGAGATTTTGTCTACAAGATCAACAATAGCAGTATTAAGTTTATTCTGGTCTACTTCTTCAACGATGTTAGCAAAATGTGCAAGTCTTTGCTCTTGACTCAACTCCATTTCATCAAGACGAATGAGAGCACCGCCATCATCTGTGTCTTCTACCTCAGCTAACTCATTTGGAATAGCAACAGTTTCACCCTGTTGTTCTTCGTCCATCATAGTTTCGTCAGACATCATATGACTCCAGTATCTGATCAGACATCATGTCGATTTTTTTGGCGTTGTAAACCCCACCCTCAGCAAAATTTAATCTTCCCTGCAATCCAAAGTTATACTTGTTTGAGTCTTTATCGTAACTTCCACCAAATCCTATTCTGCCCATAGGTGTTTCATAACTTAATTCACCTTCTATTGGTCCACCACTCGGACGGTATGTTCCACGAGCTTGAAACCTATTTAAACCGTCATCCACTGGAATTGTTATCCCACCTGTAATTGGCCCCGCTTGGAAACTACCTTGAAATGGATTGTCCATCATCCTGCCAGCACCACCTTCGATACTCACTGATCCATCAATAATTAAATTATCATTAATTTGTTTGATTAAACCTAATTCAGCGTAGCCACCAATTTGATCTTGAGTAACTTCTTCAACAGTAATTTTTTCACCATCCCAAAATTGCATTGGTACTGTGTCTCTACGACCTTGTATTTCTAATCCCCCAGTAGCCTGTGCTCCAAGAAATTTCTCGAACAAGTCATCAAAGAAACTTGTACCTACCTGACCACCTTCGTTGTAACCACGCTTTTTCATTTCTTCAATTGATGCTGAAATTGTGTCAACAACTTCTGGTGTAATTTCTTGTCCGGGTACTTGAGTTCGTATTGTTGCCGATTTATTTGCCTCTGTCTCAGGTTTACCTTTGACCAGTGTTCCCTCTCGTTCTTTGTATAACTTTTGAAACAATTGACTTTGTGGAACATCACGCTCAAGAGCACCCAAATATTTGCCAGCCATTTGTGTATCATAAGTTGAATGCGGAATTAATGGATCAGTGATGGCATCGGCATCAAGGTCAATTTTTCCAATCGCACCGCCAAACATTCCGGGTGGGGTATATATCTGGGATTTGTCTGTAGTAGCAGCTCGTGCTTTACCCGGAGATGGGAATCCAGCTTTCTGTGCCTCTGCTTTTTCCATTATCCGCATGAATTTTTTACGGACTCTTGGTGCTGCTTTAGATATATAATCCCGAAGGTCCGGTGAATCTATTCCGGGCCAATCTTCTACTGGCCTAAAATCTTTGTCCTTCGTAATCTGCGTTTTCATCAATTCATCAAATCTTGCCATATCTTTTTTCTTCATACCACCACGAGAAATTGTTACGGCAGTCATTTCTGCTAACAACTCTGGCGTGAAGTTATTGAAATCTAGTGCTTTGGGAGACATTGTTCCGGTTATACCAACGACTTCTTTACCTGTAGCATCTGCTTCTTCTCTTGCACGGTTGATTAATCGACTGATTATATTCTGACCAGATGCCCAAATATTTGTTTCCGGATTGTTGGGAATACGTTTGGAATCACCCACTATCCCAGCATCGCCACGCATAAAGTCTCTACCACCTTCCGTAAGAACAGGTGTCTCAAGTTTTATATCATCAACCTGTTTAATGTTATCACCAAGTCCTGCTCGATCTCCATAGAGAGGAATAGCAATCCTACCTTCCAAATCTTCTATTTTTATTATTTTCTTTGGTGGTAATTGAACTACTGATTCCGATTCGACCTGAACTTGATCTGGTGGTTTATCCATCTTGGTTGCCTGATACCCAAGAGGATCAATCTCTTCTTTTCTAAGTTTGGAATAATCAACTTCATCTTGACCAGATTTCAACTCTGGACCTCTACCACCACGACCCTCTACGCCTTTAACAATATCCTCGGCTCGGTTCTCGACAATGTTTGGATCGTATTCTTTCATAACACTTCGTGTCATATCACGCCTTGGTCCAGCTGTAGCAGCGCGACCAAAACCAACAAGACTTACACCCATCATTGCAGCCATCGTTGTTGCCTTGGCAATCTCATCATCGTTCAATAATTTTATAATGGTTTGACCCATTTCCTGTAATTCTTGCGGAGCAGTCGGACGCAATGCTTCAACCAGATCAACATAGTTGACAACACCGTCATCATTTAAATCTGCAATGCTTGATGTCTCTTTGGTAACTGCTCGTTGGTAATCTCTTTCATCCATACCCAAGTCAAGCTCAACTGCTCCACCCTCGGCATAGGTCACATCTAACATAAAGTCTTCACGCATTTTTGGCGTGATGTCCATTCGCCAATCTCCGTTAGGTGATTGGTAAGGTTCAACCCCATACTTCTTACCTAGCTTCTTGGCTTCTTTCACCATCACAGTGTCATATAACGTCCTCGCACCCTCAGCTAAATTTTTTTCTTTAGATGCCGATGTTTCAGGCAAAACAACATCTCGAACGATAGGTTTATTAAAAGCAACTTGCGTTACTTCAGTTGATGGCGCTGCTTGGATTATTTTTTTTATTTCCTCACCATATCGCATACCTATGATCTCTAGAATTTGTTCGGGAGCAAAATCTCCCCCCAGATCATCTACAATTTCTCTGTTCCTGACAGGGTCTTGATATTTAAATAGACCATTTGATGGATCATATTCAAAAGCCTCGATATGTCTGGTTGCATTCCTAACCGCCGCGGATTGATTACCACTGATCCACCCAATAGCATCGGAACTATTACCAACCCCCTCGTTGACTAGCCTTTGCATTGCTAACTTGGGCCACTCTTTTAGAAACGGAAAGTTCTTGGGAACACCCTCTGGTGTGTTAACATTATTTAATAATCTTCTTTTTGCCTCTAATCTTTGAAGTTCATATCTTATTTCCATGATGGCATACGGATCATCTTGTTTTCTCCGTGCCGTTTCGTATACCGTTCCTTGTGACGATTCGAATGGTACTTCCCTTGTTGGGGGATCGAGGTACAAAGCATTTTCTAGCTTTTCTTTGGTTTCCTCGATCTCATTCGCTATCTTTTTTTGAAGCGATGCTTTCTCCTTACGCGAAATTTTTTCGGGCAGTTCTTTAAAACCTCTTTCGATATTTTCAATTCCAGTTGGCAAACCAGATAATTTTGTTGCTGCAAATTTATGATTGAAAGGATCTTCTTTCAACATTTGCTCGGCAATGTCTAGTTTGAGTCCTTCGATTCTGCTAGTGGGGTTTGATGAACTTAACGTTAATGGTGTGAATTGATCGTACACACCTTCCTTTGCCACTTTTATCGCAGTGTCATTTTGAAACTCTTCCGAAAAGGTAACGTATTTATAATTTCCGTCTGGTAGCTCATCGCGTATTTCGTCAACTCGCATATGAAAAACAGCATTGGGATGATCCACATAGTGAACGTTTTCAACATCTACAGCGTCCATTCCCGCTTTCTGCAATTCTCTTTGATACTGACGTTTCATTTCTGGTGTGAGCGTTACAACAATTTCTTTATACTCATCCGAGTAAATACCATCATCCCCAAATACACCTTCTGGCCTACGCATTGTTTTGTAGTAAGGGGCTTCGTATGCAGGAAACTCCTTCTCTTGTAAAACCGTAGGGTAACGTTCAACCGCACCTGATCTTGTCACATAACTTCTACCCGGCTCGGTCTTATCCAATACCTTTTCTAGATACTCGGTGGTTACCGTGTCATCGGGTTTCTCACCAGCCATCTCCTGAAGTTTGGCTTGGTATCTTATGTTCTCAAGCTCTGGTTCAAGAAAGCGTTTCTCCGTTTGACTAACACCCTCAAGTTGTTTCTTTACTTGTGGTATAGTCATCGTCTTCTGTTTACTACCACGAAGTGCATCACGAAGTCGGCCCTTGTAACTCGCAGCTTCTAACACCGAAGTGTCTGGTAAGTTCCCTGCAATGTCCTGTAAGAAACTCTTGATTGGTCTGCCTATCGTGCTCGTAGCAAACTTCGCACCGGGAACGTAGTCAGCAGCCATCAAGCCACTTAAACCTAACATCGCCGCGCCTTTAGCAATGTCACCCTGACTGATGTTACTTACCGCTTGCTTCAATGCTCCCCCGATTTCACTCGGATAGGACGGACGCACCGCCTCATATCCATCATAGAAATCAATCCGACCATCCTCATTTAAATCAGCTAAACGATCCGTTTCTTGTGTAACAGTTCGAGGATCACGGTCCTGTGTCGTTCTGAATTGACCTAACGTTCCGGTCATCGCCTCAGTTAGTGGATCATCTCCGGTGACACCCAACACGCGACCACCCTCATTCCACTTGACTTTGTTCGCCCAGTACGCCGCCGATGTCGGACCCTTTTTAATATTCTTAGCGTGTCTCGCCTTGAATGACTTTCGTCTGTTCTTCTGGGTTTGTGACTCACCCTCTTTAGGCTTGCCAGCAGTCTTAACACCCTGTTGCCCAAAACGAATAAGTCTTTCAGTTCCACCGTCATTGACTTTGACAACATGGGATTTGGTCTTGTGGTCAGGCGTGCGTCTTGGTTTGTTTAATTGCAAGCTATCTTTGAGAGATTTCTTGCTCATTGTACGTCACTTCCGTCTGGTCCAAAATCACCAAACCCAACAGGTGGTGTATAGGTATTCCCACCTGTAAAACCTAGAGTATCATCTAATGCTTCAGTAGGACTCATATTGTCATGTATTATTTTGTCTAAAACAACGGCTCCTTTGTATAGTGCCGCAGTTGGCGTGAATGGTGGCACATTTGAAAAAGCATCCAGCACATTACCTACAGAAAAGTTTCCTATGTCTGCTGTTCCAACGTCTGCCCTCATTGCATCTGCACCACCGGTGCCATCCATGTTCAAAGATGATCCATACTCAGACAACAATTCCTGAATGTCTCTTACCTGTTTGTCAGCGTAACTGTCACCCTCACCCGTGACACCCAGAATACCATATGCTCTCGCCAATTCACTTATACCACCAAGATCATCCAACATAGAAGGACCACCCATGTTGGTGCTCGGAGCAAATACATTACGCAAGAACCTAGACATATCCTGACCTGCCATGTCTTCGTTCATACCACCACCTGCCCCACTGCCAAGCAAGTTAGTCTTGAAGTTCTGGCCGATGTCACCATACACATTACTCAATGCAAGTGGCGTATCTATCTCCTCGTTGAAAATATAAGTGGGCCTAGACATATCCGCATTTTGACCCTCGTAATTTCTGTCCTCAACATTCATTAATATCTTGGCAATGTTCATCAAACCAGAATTAACATTCGGTAACTCCATACCAAAGTTATATCGGTTATCTTCTATCCCAAAGTCTGGGGTAAATGGCGTGCCATAATAATGCTGTCTCGCAAAGTTTTCCTCGAACTCTGACGTTGGCGTATATGAATTACCAAACCTATTCTGGTAGTCAGTAGTTGCCTGTGCAAGTACATCAGGATAAACAGTCAAGTATTGCCTCTCAGGACTTTGAACAGCAAAGTCTTCTACCTGTGCCTGAAAGTCTGCACCCGGTGCCACACCCTGTGATGCAACATACGCTGTAGCCTGATTCAATAATTCAGGGTTGGCCTGTAATGTCTGTAATGGTGCGCTGAGTTGTGGAGGGTTTGCCCTCATGTTTGCTAACGAGGCTTCCTGTTGCGCGGCGAACCTACGGAACTTCTCCATGTCAATCTGGCCCGTTGCTGGGTCTACCCCGTAAGCCTCTTCAACTGATATGAGGTCAGCTACCATGCCATTCTCCTACACCGCATAAGGATTGATCCGTGGCTTGTCGGGCTTGATAGGCTCGTCAATATCCATAGCCTGCGGTAGCTCAAACCAACGATCATTTTTCAGATATATCATAGCTTGAGTAAATGTGTCCACATAATCATCGTGCGCTGCAACCGGAAACTTCGTCAACTCGCTATAAAACTCATTGGCCCAACTCACCCGATGGCCCGGATTCTTTTTGCTCTCCGGTATCCACACCATGCCCAGTTCCAAGATCGGTGCAGCCTGATGTGCTCGACTGACTTTGTCTGCATTGTGTGGGTTGTACCCCACGGCCGGTACCTTCGCTAATCGCAAATCCTGTAGGAGTGATTGACCACTCGCCTTGGCCTCGACCAATATCCGATCCGGTCTGCGTGCTCGACTGTATGGGCTGTCCTTACTCAATCCCCCATACTCGGTACTCCAATCCTTGATCGCTCTGGCCCGAAGGTCTGGGTAGGTCAGATGTTCGGACCAAGCGTCAATCAACATCACGCCCCTCTCACCCTCGTGGGTGAACATTGCCCAGACAGTACAGGCTGTCGGGTCACCCGTTGTCTTTTCCGTAAAGGCACAATCGTAGCTTTGGAGAATATACTCGAACGGGGGTAGCCCCTGATCGTGAGGCCACAACTCTAAGAACTGGGTGCGGAGTATACCGCCCTCGCTCGGTGTCGGGTCTTGTTGCAACTGGCCAGCTGTGCCATACGTTCCCAACAACTGCTTGAGTTCGGTGATCTCCTTCTTGCCGAATCGCTCAGGGCAGATCAGTTCGCCCTCTACTTCCCGTGGGTCATACACTCCGAGGACAGATCGCCTCTCCACGCCATCCCACTCAGCTGGTATCATCAGATGTTCCCATCCCCCGATGTCATCCAAGATGTGGCCCGATATGTCTCGGTCATGTAGCCGTTGCATGATGGTGACCATTGCGTCATTGCGCGGATCGTTCAGTCGGGTGGACCACACCATGTCGAACCAATCCAGTGCGCTCTCTCTGATTGTATCGGACTGTGCTTCCTGTGCCGAGTGGGGATCGTCAAGGATCAGCCTCGATCCACCTTCCCCAGTTGCAGTACCACCAACCGATGTGGCGAGTCGGTATCCGGTCTTGTTGTTCTCGAATCTTTGTTTGGCATTCTGATCACCGGACAGCGAGAACAAGTGACCCCACTGTTCCTGATACCACGGGGATTGGATCAACCGTCTGGCTTTCAGGTTGTCTCGTATGGATAGGTTGCCTGAGTAGGACGCACAGAGAAACTTCTGCTCCGGTTGAGTCAGCCATTCCCACATGGGCCACATCACACTGACGATGGTACTCTTACTATGTCTCGGTGGAATGTTGATCAGTAGCTTTCTGATCTCGCCATCGGTCACTGCCTGTAGATGTTCGCATATCTCCTCGATGTGCCAACCTGCAATGAACTTTGTTCCGGGTTCCACAACGTGCCATGATTGTTTGACAAACTCATAAAGTGAAGCACTCGCCGCCCGTCTTTCTTTTTCCTTCTTGAGAAGATCGCGCAGTACAGCAGGACTCGTTGTATTTATATTCTCAGCTAGACTCATCACTCCCCACCTTGTCGAGCAGTTTCTGCATATCATCAAGTTCGGAGTCTGACAAGTTCCGGAGATCGACCGCCGCCAGTTGGATTGGACCACCGCCCTTCCCTGTCACCTCTTGGGTTAGCTTGTCACCATACACTTTGGGAAGCATCTTACTGAGCATCCACTTCCTTGTGTCAACACGGAGTCGGTTGCGTTGGATCGCCTCTGAGCTTAAACGTTCCTTCACACCGTGCTCATCGGTTGTGTAGTTCTCATCAGCTATCGCTACGATCTCATCAGCCAGTAGCTCGTAGGCCATCTGCCTCGCGTGCGTGTATTGTTCGGCTAAATCAGAGCTGGCCCCCATCCAATCGAGGAAAGTTGAAGACGAAGGAAGATCGTCATCGTTATCAAGAATTGATCGAAGAGATTTTCCCTGAGCAATTTGATAGCATACGAAGCCTGTTATTTTTTCCCTATCATATTGTCTAGCATTAGGACGTTTTGAGTTCTTCTTATATGTTCGGATTTTATTTTCAGAAACCGAACGATCACTTGTTTTGATCAGTTTCAGGTCAGGTTTTTTTGATGATTTTTTTGTCTTATTCTTGTCATTCTTTTTGTCCACCATTTTTAGGCTCCAAATAGCTGTTTGATCGTTCTGTTTTCCCTATAGTAAAAACGAACAGAACGAACGTATCTAATCATCGGCGTGAGAGGGCTATAAAATAGCCCCTCTCTCTGACGATTGATGACTTCAGATTTACCACTAATTTTGATCGTTCGGAATTTGTTTTTTAAAAACCGAACATTTAGAACATTTAGAACATTTAGCATTATTTATAGAATTTATGGTTGTTGATAGTTGTTATATATTTGTAGGGCCAGTTGGGGTCAATAGACGTTGCGTGATAGAAGGTAGCACCCTCGGTTATGTCAACACTCAGGCTGTAGCTGTACCATGCATCCTCGGCTATCCTGACAGCTTTAGAGAATGATTTCTGGTTAGTTGGTATGTCGGACTTACCGTCACAATAGAACGAGAACTGGCATTTGTTTCTGAGTGGAGCGTTTACATTCCACTTTAAAGTTGGTCCTTGTGATACCACTTCGCAGATTGTATCGGGCCATCGTGGGTCATGTAATCTGTTTATGACTACGTTAGCAACCCCTAGCATACCTGCGTTACCTTCGCCTCTGGCTTCGTGGTACAGGGTTACTGCGAGGCAAGTCAGTTGCATTCCTACACTCAACACTGCTGCTTCTAACATATTTAATCTCCATTCTCAGTTATATTTAACTTGCAGTTAACATTTGCTTTTGTTATTGAGGAGATGTAATCCTCCTCGATTACGAACAAAACATCCTTCATCAAGAGCCATCGTATTCCTAAAGTACGGTGGTTCTTTTTTATACGAGGATGTCTACCTTGATACCCCGTGTTGGATTTGGTGGTAACAGGTGATCAGCATGATCGTGTGGTGGTAGGATTTGATCTGTCTGATGTTTGTGTCGTTCAACGTGTTTGGGTTCAAGTCCGGTTTGTTGTCCGGTTGAATTAAATATTGGGTGCCACATAAGGCTTGAGTTGATGCTATCTATTCCCATTACATATCCACTTCGTTGGTTGTTGTACCTTGAGCGTGTTCATCCAGTTCTTTTTTCACCTGATCCTTTCGGTTTTTAATTTCCTGTCTCCTGAGTTTTTCCATTTCTGACATTGGCTTGTGTGGCTCACTGTCGATGATCTTGTCGAACTGGTCTTGGATTCTTCGCATAAACTCCTCATCTGGCTCTGACATATTGTTATCTCCTTTAAAACGGTAAGTCTTCTCCATCTATTATATCATTGGTTATTTTTTGCTCGTTTAAAAATATCCCATGTGTTTGTCTGCCAACCTGATCTGGTAGAGCAACGTTATCTATAATGCCATCACCGATCAAGTGATCGATAGCCTCGGTCTTTCTGGCTTGGCTACCTGCGACACCACCTTTAGCTGTTGATAGTCTTTCGTAGTGGGATCTTGAATGGCCCGGATCTTTTCTAATCAACCGGACCAATGCATCACATAGCTCCTGAAGTTTCTCGTTTGCCTTGGTTTGTTTCACTCGTTCTTTTGAGCTTTTGCGTTCACCATCTTTGAGAGGCCGAGCGTAAGCATGGGTAAAGTAAAGTATGTCATCGTAACCCAACACATCCTTATGGTGTTCTGAGTTAGATACTAACGTGAAAGTTAGCTCGTTATAGTCTGCTGGGAAGCGAACCTTGGTTGTTTGTAGGATACGATCCTCAGTAACTTCATCCTTAAACATAGTGTACACACCCTGAGCGTCCCCGGTCCATGCACTAGCTCCCCGTGGCGATAGCATATCTGATTCACCTGAGCCTAAAGCCTTAGCTGTATGCGCTATAATAATGACTGGCATATCACTGAAATTCGTTTTCAAAGCTGCCATAATTCTTCCCACTTCAGAATTATCATTTTCCTCTGCATCGAACACTGCATTTGCAGTATCGAAGACAACTAGTGGAGCAGCATGGAAGGTACCACCATCAGCCATTTCGTTTGGATAAGTCCACTCTTTATATTCGTCTGCCACTTGCACCACAATGTCAGCCTTTAGCCTACGAGCTGGAATGACCTTTACTGAATCAAAGTCTTCTTCTCGTGCTCCGGTGTTACCAAACGTGGCTATCGAGTAAATGATACGTTGGACCTGTTGCACTGCTTCTGAAATTATTATTACATTTCTCCGAATGCTAGGAATTAGTTGGTAGTCAACCGGATAGATATGGGCAACACTCAGGGCAAGTGGGATAACTAATGTCGTTTTTCCAACACCGGGGCTGCCCGCCAAAACGTTAATCCCAGTGGACATATAGTCATTCATAATCCATTCCAAAGGCTTTATAGAGTGACTGCCTGATCCCTGATCGTTTTTGAGAGATAACGGATGGATTTCATCAACAGACTTGGGAGTGATACCAACTCTGGAAACCCACCCGTTATCAATCGCACTACGAAAGATGGACTTAAACGTTATTGAATGGGGTTCATCCAACATATCCCACTTTCGGCGCGAAGCTGTAGCATCAAATTTTGGAGACTTCGAAGACCAATCCATCCAGACTGAGTATCCGTTTTCTCCATATGGTTTGAGTGCCATACCGACTTGTACCCAAGTGTTATATTCATCGCTAGAAATGTAAGTCAAGGCATCACGAAGATCGTCAAACGTTTGAGCCGTGGCTACTGGAACCCCAGACTTCTCAACCACCTCGTAAGCCTCAGTCTTGGCCCGTGTCCTATCGGTAATAAACTTTGGTAGCTCAGATGGTACAACGGGATTTACCTTCGCTATGGGCGATTTATTGTCATGCCATCGATACGGACCTAACTCACCAAGACTTGGAGCAACTACGATGTAACCGTTGTGCTTCATGTCTAGACCGGAGCCTATGCTACTCGGATAGGATGTGTTTTCCTCAGCCCTGAACAATCGATGTTCACCACCTGACTGAGTGACTGCAACACAATCAGAATACAAGACACCGTGTTGGCTTTCTATTTTTGCAAGGGTTTCATCTCCACCGTTGCGTGGGTCTATATCAAGGGCAACCAACCCACTCTGAGCTAGGCTGATACCTATGCCAGCATCAGGATCAGTGGCCCACCAATCGCGTGCAATGTCTGGGTTATTGGTTGCATCTAAGTGACCTCTTGGTGCTAGGTTCGCTTGTGGATGCTTTCCGGCTTTGTGTCCCGGTGCATCATTTGGCAAGCCACAACGGCACGAGCCATCGTCATTAACACCCCAGACAGGCAACGCAAACCAACCTAGCTCGATGTATTGTAGAGCATAGTCTAACGTGGTGGGTGCTTTTTCAACGACCTCAAAAATATGTTTCTTCGGTGGTCTACTCATCCCAAATCTCCTCTATCACGTTCCACCATTTATTGTTTTTGGGGCTACGCATAATTCGAACAAACGATGGCATCTTAACATCCTTGATCTGAAAAGAAGCTGACCTGATGTCTGGGTGCATCATATGAGAATTTTGCAACGATAATGGAACAATCATTTTCCGTCTATCAAAAAACTCTCGTGCTTTGTTCAGGTTCCTTTTGCTATTCATGCCAATAAATTGTGTGGCATCAATACGAGCACCATTGTCAGTAGTACAAATATATTTGACAGTGATGTACATATTGCCTCCCCTCACCCAACCGGAGCAGTCATGGACTTTAGCCGTAATGATCGATCTATCTGTCGCACCCTTCCCAGTTAATGGGTCAATGATCTCCAGAGTTTTCACACCGGGGAACACTCTTCGTTCCTGTTTGACCCGTGGCTTCACCGGAGTCTCAGCCTGAACATCTTTATCTGATGTGACGTTCTTGTAAGTGTCCATCATCTGCACACCACCCAGACGTTGGAAGTTGCCAACGTAATCGAGCACTAGACAATCACCTTTATTCTCAGCCAACCGTGTTCCTCGGCCCATGATCTGAACCCATAGACTGCTTGAAAGTGTCGGACGTAGGCACACAATGCAATCAAGGTGTGGTAAGTCAAATCCGGTAGTCAGCATATCGACTGACACTAGGGCGTTGCACCTACCTGACCTGACAGTCTCAAGGATTTGTTCACGTTGGTCTTTTTTGTGGTGACCATAAACCTGACAGGTTTTCCGGTTGGTAAGCTCCCATAGGAATGATGCAAACCGTGTGGCTATTTTTACTGATGTACAATAAACAGCAATAAACTTCCGGTCACTAAAATGATTGAGGGATATGGCTACGGCCTTTAACCAATTGTCATACTCGGCCTGATGCATGAGGCGGTCCAGTTCTGATTTACTGAAATCACCTTTGCCTGTTATGGGTACTTCATCGAGGTTTAATTGTAACTCCTCATGTACCCCAACCAACGGAGCGAGGTAACCTTCCTCGACCCCTCGCTTTACATCATACCTGAAACAATCTCGATCAAACCACCCACTGCTAGTGCTATCGTGTACGTTGCCATCATCGCTAGTTCGAACATCGTCTTTCTCCTTAAATATTGGTCCATCATCCATTCTCCACGGGGTAGCTGTAAAGGCTACACGTTGGGCATTGGGATAACATTTGAAAATACGTTCATACTGTGACTTACCAGCTGCCGTTATTGGTACACGATGAGCCTCATCGATAATTATAACGTCCGGCTCTGGTATCGAAAAGTTATGTAGTGTGTTTCGATAAACGTGGCTCTGGACAGTTTGGATAGTGCCAAACATCACGGGGTCCGTGAAATCCCATTGCCTCGGTGGTCTGACACTTGCACATACAATCCCACACCGAGAGGCATAGCCAAAATGCTTTTCCCATGTGGCATGGTTTTGCTGAGTCAGAGTTACATTGTGGGTTAAAATCCAAACTCTTTTTCTGTAAGTCGAAATAAGTTTGGAAGCTAAATCACAAATGACAACTGACTTTCCGGTGCCAGTTGCCATCGTGATACATGGGTTAAACCCCTGCTTGAGGTCTTCGATACAGGCTCGTGTCGCTTCAAGCTGATACTCGCGGAGCCTCACTCGGTTGACCCATCTCGGAGCGAGGGTATCGGTTTCTCAACGACAGGGTTCTTGAACTCTTCCCGAAGTTTTCGGGCAAGCTCTAACACTTGCCCTCTACTCTGTGAAGGTACTACGACCTCTACCCTGATAAGGCCACTTGTCTTGGTCTTGGCCCTGTAACTAGAATTGTAACCAGATTGCTTTTCCATTTTAGAAATCCCTTTTTGCTAATGCGTGCCATAATGTAGTTCCGTAGTCTTCACCCAACCGTTCTTCCAACGCATCGTGGAACTGGTTGCCTGACTCTTGCTTGCTGATTGTTAAATAGTCACTGAGTTCTTCAACGAGGCCATAGTCACCTTTAATCGTCTTCCTCAGTGCCTCAGCAATTAGATGATCCATAATCTCGTGCCTCGGTATTTTGTAGGCCGAACAGAAGTCATGGATAATGGGTAGAAGGTTGGGGCTGATGTGATTGAACACATCAGCCTGAACGGTTACTGCCGAGGTAACTTTTGCAGTTTTACTCATTATGCAGCTCCCTTAAGTGCTAGAGTGAGTGAAGCTGCGTGAGACTTCAGAGACACTGTGGTGATTTCTTTCTCAGTGGTGTGAGCCTGAAGAAACTGCCGTGACACTTTTGCCTTAAGGGCTGCAACATCCACATTTTTACGAGTGTGTGTGCGAACCTGAACCGTGCAACCGTGGCCAGCTACATCAAAGTTCTTGCCCCCTTGTACCGTATAACCTTTGAGTTGAGCGTGGATCTCTTTCTTGCGTGCAGTAAGAGATGCAATTTTAGCTTCGATAGCTACGAGGTCTTGAACAGTTTGGTAGTGGTTGATGAAAGTTTTCATGTCGTTATCTCCGTTTTAAGTTCTAAGTTATACAAGTGTTATACCACCTACTCCGGAAGGGGTCAACACTAAAAAAGGGGCCGAAGCCCCTTTTTGTTAAAAGTTTTTTTAAGTCTCAAAGACTGGTCCACTTACCGTCTTCTTTATATTGGATGTCAACACATCCTGCATAAGGCATTCCAAAGTCATCCAATGGTTCAAATCCATCGTAATCTCCAAAAATTTTTCCGGTGTAATAGATGTTCTCATCATCGTCTAACATTCGAAACTCAGCCCCGTTGTTAAATTTGGTAGGAACAGAAGCGTTACTTGGTCCTTCAATACCTGTGCTTGTATACCCATTCGCCAAAATAAAATCTTTTTCAATTATCCAATAATAATTAGCCATTGTCGTTCTCCTTCAATATTCTTTTTTGTGGCCTAGTTCCTCATTGGAACGATAGCCCTCGTAATATTCATTCACCTCAAAGTTGGTCATATCAACTCGGAGCACCGTGGTACACTTCCCGTCTTCCCACACATTGTAGTGTGGGTTGAACGGTCTGTCGTAGTAGCTATCGGCACTGCCTCTATCGTAAGGTGAACCGTAGCCTCTTGGATGGTTCCAAGTTCTTTTGTAGTTCCGAATTAACAGAGCTTTTTTATCGTCACTCATACCGAGCACTCCTAGTTAATTGGTTGAACCGGATAGTCGGTAGCTTGGCCCTGTTGCCCATCGAGTCACAGACATAGGTCCACTTTCGACTGACCTTAGCCCAGACTGTTCTGTAGCCTGAACCAACACGGGGGATCTCATCTTGAAGTTGAAGGGTCATCTTGACCGCATCTTTCAAAGCCTTTGGGGGCTTTTTGCTGAAAGGGTGTTTTGGCATTTTGAATTTCATATTCGTTCTCCGTTCTAAGTTATCCCTCTTTATACCATTACTCCGGAGTAGAGTCAAATAGATTAACAACTTTTAATTTCGCTACCTGTTGATTTGACCCCAAACTTCGGACTGTTCGGATCACACCGTCTATGGTGTAGTCACCGTTGATAAAATTTTTGACGGTTTGTATCAGGTTACCTTTATCTCCGATATTCAATTCTTGGACCACGGAGTCGAGGGGCATCCCCAACTCCAATGCCTCAGCCCTTGCCTCGGCAATCGTGTCAAACCACTGGGTGTCATTCTTCATGTCAAACCCACTCCGCATTTTGTTCTCAATCACTCGATACATTCTCATGCTGCAATCCTCGCTACGTTTTTGTTGACTAATTCTCTTCGAAGAATACGGTAAATCTTTTGCCAGTTCTTCCCGTGAGGTGTGTTGTCACCGTCACGCAACCACCGAGTGTAGATGAAGTAGTTGTAGTGGATGAGGTGTGCTACCTCATGGGCAACGATGAGCATCAGTGCATCTTTGGGTGTTTCAAAAGCACACTCCCCGATCACCGGATCGTTTTTGATCCGAGCATACTCGTGTTGGAAAGTGTTGCCCTTACGGTATTGACCAACATCAATACACATATAGTTTTTACCGCCATATGAACTTTGACCTCGACACTTAACTTTGAGGTATAGCTTATCCCAAACTTTTGAGACAGTCAGTTTCTCAGAGTTTGGCCCCGTGATTTCCCATTTGGATTTTACGATCTCTTTCAGGCATTGTCTGGTAAGACGCTTCACCAAGTCGCGCTCTGCGGTGGTGACGTTTTTGGACTTTCTGATGATTCCCATGTGGGCCTCCGTTACAGTTATAAGTTATCGTTATTTTTATAGTATTACATTTTCCGGAGTAGGTGTCAAGTCCTGGGATAACCCATTGATTTTAAACACTTTTTTTAGGCCCAAAAATAGGTGTTGACAAAAAAGTGAAAGTGTTTCTATTTTTACCGAGGGTTTTATCCCAATAACTGAGAACTAAAAATGAATAATATGTATGCAACGATTTTCATATCTTTAATGTTGGTGTTGGTTTATCTGACCATCAACTCATATTTTTTTGAGCAAGATCAGGATTTCCTCAAATGGGAATTAAAACACTATTGTTATATGGTGGACCAAAAAGCGTGGCCTGATTACAAAGACCTAGCTTCGGAGTGCAATAGATGAGCACTTGGATTTTCGATGTTGAGGTGTACCCAAACTGCACATTGTTTTGTAGCCAGTGTGTTGAGACAGACGAACGTCAATCGTTTTGGCATAGCGAATCAGGGTCAGCGACCAGACTCAGGATGTTTGTTGCAGATAAGCGAAAAACGTTTGTTGGATTCAATAGCAATTATTATGACAGTATTATTGTCTCAGCTTGGTGCCAAGGTTTTGACACAAAAACAATTAAACATATTAGTGACACAATGATCGTAGACGGTGGCTTATCATATCAAATTAAGAACGAATACAAATTGACCGATGTTTTAAACGATCACATTGATTTAATCGAGGTAGCACCAAGTTTTGTAGGTTTGAAAGCCTACGGAGCACGCATGAATATGCCCATGCTTCAGGACTTACCCTATGATCCACACGAGGCTCTTTCAGATGAGCAACAAAGTAATTTGGAGTTGTATTGCCAAAACGATATTGATACGACTGCTGAGTTGTTTAGAAGGCTTGAATCAGAGTTAGAGCTACGGTTACAAATTTCCAAGCAGTATGGAATTGACCTACGAAGCAAATCAGATAGCCAAATGGCAGAACATGGGTTCAAAAAAAATTTAAATCTCAAATCGTTTGACGTGCCAATTCCGGATACAATATCTTACAACCCACCTGACTATCTAGATTTACATTATGATGGAACTCAGGCGGTCCTTAATGACATTGCCAAAATGAAATTTTATGTCGATCCCAAATCGGGTCACATTAAAATGCCTGAACGTTTGGACAAATTGGAAGTGTACAGTCGGACAGGACGTTACAAGCTCGGCATTGGGGGATTGCATTCAACCCATGACAAACGGGTTACCCATGTTGCTGGTGATGAGTTAATTTTTGAAATTGATGCTGCGAGCTTTTATCCATCGATTATTTTAAATGGCAATCTATCACCGTCACACCTTGGAGATAGATTTATAAATGAGTACAGGCGTATTTACGATGAACGTTTGAGTGCCAAAAGCCAAGGCGATAAAGTCACGGCAGATACTTTAAAAATTAGTTTAAATGGCACGTTTGGAAAGTTGGCAAGCCGACACAGTATTCTGTATGCCCCAGATTTAATGTTGGCAGTGACAATGACTGGACAATTCACATTGCTTATGTTGATCGAATTATTAGAACAGGAAGGTGCTACGATTCTGTCTGCAAACACAGACGGTATCGTTATTCGGATCGCTGACTACAATGAACAAAACGTGCGTTGGTGCGTGCAAGAGTTTGAAAAATTAAGTGGGTTTATTTTCGAATATACGCCCTACGAAAAACTTGCAATGAAAGATGTAAATAATTATATCGCAGTCAAAAAAGATGGCACCATCAAATCCAAAGGGATTTACAGTCCGGTGTCGCTACGCAAAAATCCTACGGCACCAGTGTGTGCTCATGCTGTCGGGCAGTGGCTTGCCCACGGTTCGAGTTTCGATAGCACAATCAACAATGCATCTTTTGATATGTTTATTACTGCCAGAAACGTAGCTGGTGGTGGTGTGCAAAACGGTAAATATCTTGGCAAGGTTGTCCGGTGGTATCAGTCAACAAAAGCTACTGAACCAATTTTGTATGCAAACAATAACAATAAAGTTCCAAAGTCGGACGGAGCACAAGCCTGTATGCAAGTCGATGATTGGTCGGTCAAACCGGATGATTTGGATACTCAGTGGTACATCAATGAATGCATAGACATTGCACACAACATTGGTGCCGAGCATTTTTTAGATGTCACAGAAATTTTCATGGCAAATTTTGGAGTTAAAAATGACTAAGGTTTATATTGTCCAAGCTCACAACAACAAAGATATGTCAGACGCTAGACGGCATGGGGAATTACACGTTCTGTACCCTAATCACATACAGCGACCCTACGACACAGATTATTTGACGGGTGTGGCTCACACACAATTAAGAGATTTTTGTGAGGATGATTTTTTACTGTTACTCGGTGATCCAGCGATATGTGGAATGGTTACCAAAGTGGCATCTGAATATTCAGAGATTGTTAGGATGCTTAGTTGGAACCGGATAAAGCAAGAGTATCACGAAGTAACATGGGATTTTGCAGATGCGGAATGACAACCGCTAATTTCATAAAGGAGAAAAAAATGTCAAAAAAGAAGGCTGACTTTGAAAGTCAATTAAGGAGAGGCAAACAAAAGAAACCGCCTCGAATTTGTATCTATGGAGATCATGGTATCGGTAAGTCTACATTAGCAAGCCAATTTCCTGATCCTGTATTCATTAGCACTGAGGATGGTCTTGATACGTTAGACGTTGTGTCATTTGATCGGGCAGAGTCTGCGACAACAGTTGCCGAAAATATTCAGACTTTACTGTCTGGTGAACACACTTTTAAAACTTGTGTGATCGACTCAGTGGATTGGCTTGTTGAGCCTTTAATCGTGAAATCTGTCGAAGATACCTATGACGCAAAAGAGTTGTCATATGGTAGAGATAAGGTAAAAGTCTGTGAAGAGTTTCGTGAAATCTTACAGGGTTTAGATTATCTTCGGGAGCATCGTGGGATGAACGTAGTATTAATAGCTCACAGTGCGGTCAACAAATTTGAAGACCCACGAACGGAGCCATTTGATAAATACGAACCAAAACTTCCAAAGTATTGTAACTCATTGTTACAAGAGTGGGTTGATGCATTGTGCTTTGCAGCTTTTGACGTTGTGATACGCAAGGCTGATACGGGTTTTAATACCACAAAAAATCGTGGTGTATCCAGTGGGGATCGTTTTTTGCATTTCCAACCTAACCCAGCATTCGCCGCCAAAAATCGTTTTGATTGTCCTGAAAAAATTGAAATGAGTTTTGAAAATTTATCTGAAGTCATCCCAGTATTTAGTTAAGGAGATCATTATGCCTAAATTCGGATTTAACCCAAGTGAAGTTGCACCACAAGAACCTATGAGTTTTGAACTAATGCCTAAAGGGGAATATACTTTGAGGGCAACCGATGCCGAAGAGCGTCCAACAAGTTCAGGTGGAGAAATGATTGCTGTCACATTTGAAGTAGCAGATGGTTCTCATCAAGGACGAAAAATTTGGTTTCAGTTTAACACCAAAAATAATTCTGAAACTGCCGAGAGAATTGGTCATCAACAATTAGTTGCATGGGCTACGGCTTGTGGAAGACCTGATGCAGACGATACGGATGAATTATTAGAACGTCCGTTCCAAGCTAATGTGGTTGTTGAAAAAGGCACTAATGGCTATGCTGATAAAAATAAGATAGCTTCATTTTTGTTTTCCAAGGCAAAAGCCAAGGCTCCGGTTAAGCATTCTGAACCACCAAAGAAAAGTTCTAACGGTGGAAGTAAGTGGAACCTTGATTAAGAGTTAACCACAATGGTGTGGTTATACCCCCAGACACAGGATTTATTAACCCTACAGCCTCCCTGTCTGGGGGTTTTTTAAAAAAATTATTGGATTGAATAATGGTTGCTATACCACTTTCAGTTGAAAAACAAATTATCAAAAATATCTATCAGTCCTACCAAAAAAATCAGGCTTTGTATTTTCACAGGCTTGGAGCGTCTAATATTGGGACCGAGTGTGTTAGAAAAATATATTTTCAATGGAGAGTATTTGCTAGGAAGCCCATAGACGGACGCATATTGCGTCTATTTGCAACTGGACACAATCAAGAGGACCGGATCATTAAAGACCTTCACGAGTCAGGATTAGAGGTCTGGGCATTAAATGAATATGGATCTCAGTTTGAGTTTCCTGATTCTACTGGTCATTTTGTCTGCCGTGCAGATGGCGTTGTTAAAAATGTTCCCCGTAGTTCAGAATCTCATTTGCTTGAAATAAAGACACATAACAAAAAAAGTTTTAGTGCGTTACAGCGACATGGTGTGAAAGAGTCTAAACCGGAACACTATGCACAAGTACAAATCAGTATGGCATTGGGTAATTTTAAACGTGGGTTATACGTTGCTGTCTGTAAAGACGATGAAAACTTTTATGTCGAACGTATTCAACCAAGTATTAAAGATCAAAAGAACCTTCAGAAACGTATTACATCGCTTGTAAACGCTCGTATGAGGCCAACAGGCATTAGTGATGATGGGAGTGCCTTTCAATGCAAATGGTGCGATATGCGTAGCGTATGTGTCAAAGAAGAGAAACCGTTATTTCATTGTAGAACTTGCCAAAATTCTGTACCCAGTCATAATGGGGAATGGCGTTGCACGTTACATGATGTAACTTTGACCCCACAGAATCAACTTGTTGGTTGTGAGGATTACACAGGATTATGACTATAACTGTCGGAATTGATCCGGGTCTAACCGGAGCCATTGGTATTTTAGAAAATGGTCAGTATCAATCCGTACACGATATGCCAGTAATGAACAAAGGTGGCGGCAAAGTTAAATGGGAAGTTGATGTAACGGCTACGATAAATTTATTACGAGAAAGAACTCGTAAGGATGGTGAACCTGAAGATTTTGTTTCGTGCGTTATTGAGAGGGTCCACGCTCACCCGCAGCAGGGGGTTAGTTCAGTATTTAGCTTGGGTGACTCTTTCGGCAGTGCTCGTGCTTGCGTGGCAAGTGTCAGTAAGATCGAACTGCGGTATGTAACGCCCCAAGTATGGAAAAAATATTTTGGACTTACGGCAGATAAAGAACAGGCCAGAGCGTTAGCCCTGACCATGTTTCCGGATGCTCCAATTAATTTGAAGAAACACTCAGATCGATCTGAGGCGTTATTGATGTCTCGGTGGTTATGGGAGACTGAGTATCAATAGACTCTTTCGGATATGAGTCTTTGATTTGATACCGTAGAGCCTGTTTCAATTCTTTTTTTTCACGCTTGTTACCCAAAAAATAAATGTATCGATGTTTCTGGGATCGATCTACAACTTCGTATTTTTCTGGATTAGCTATACGTTCTTCCAACGTGCTCTGCGATACAATAGTCTTTGAGTGTAGATTAGAGCCTCGCACAACCCACTCAGTTCTTTTGGCACTCATACCAGTGTAAACGAAGTTGAGAGCCTGATAGATCACCCCAGTGTGGTCCTGAGCCGTGTCAGCGTATGAAACAACTACTTTTGGTTTGGGCAATAGTTTTAAGGCACGGCTTACGAGGAAGGATGCTTCGTTTTTCAAATTGTCACGGAGTACAAGTCGATTAAGCTCGATGACATTTTCCTTGTGTTCAACGCCACAAACACCCTCACATAATGAAGGTGATGGTGGAGTGCCAAACGAAACAATCCCCACGAGTGGCCCAATGCGGAACAGATCGTGAGGATTATCACCTTTTTTAAATAACCCGAATGCCCAACTTATTGAGGGTACTCGCCTTGCATAGTGAATATCCAATATGAAAGGCAAGCAATCCTGATAGTTGATAGGTTCTACGTTGTATTCATTCTCCATTCTTAATTGCTCACTTTAGAAATGACAGCTTTTCTAGGTCTTTTGAAAAACCCAAACTTAGCGTCTTTGTCAGATGGCGTTACTGTTGCTGTAAAAGTAATATGATCGCCTTTACCAACGAAAACAGCTACACCCTCATCATCATAAATGCTTGGCACAGAACCCCAAACCACAAAACCACCGTTGTGGTCTTTAACGGTCATTTTTAAAACTTCACCAAATCTAGTTTCTTTCAAATCAACTTTAAGAACTTGACCAGAAATATTAACTGTTCCCGTTGGTACATCTTGAGCCTTAGCTTTTTCTTCGGCCCACTGTGCTTTGATCTGTGCTTCTTTTTCTGCAAAAGTAAGACCACCATAAATTGTACGTTGTCTAGCTAACTCATTTTCTATACGGAGAGCTTCTTTTTCATTTCTTTTGATTTGTGCTGTAGCCCGTCTTTTTGCACGAGTCTCAGGGGAAGTTTTGAAAGCACGTTTTTTTGCACCACCACAAGCCCAACATACTTTGTCTTCTGAACCCCATGCAACCCAACCTTTACCTTCGCACTTGTGGCAATCTTCGTACCAAACTTTTTTGACTTTTTCACCAAAACCAGTGCCATTGCATGGATCACAAAAACGAACATATCCTATCGCATTTTTATCTGCATAAACGTGTTCTAAGTTGCGGTGGGCTAAATGCATTCGACCATACCCACGGCTACGAGATGCTCGTTCTTCCTTAGACATTTTATTGTAATTGCTATATCGATCTCGTTTTTGTAACACGACTTCAACCCCATCATTCATATAATTGGGATCGATGCTTGATGTAAAACCAACACCCTTACAATTTATGCATTTTTCGATGTCGAGTCCGTCTTGGATGTTGTCTGGTAAATCGTGTTGTGTGCAAGCCATTTAAGTTCTCCGTTTTAAGTTATTCTTATTTATAACTGTTTCCGGAGTAGATTGCAAGTGTTTAACTTGACAAAAATAAATTTCTTTCTGCCATCCGTCTACGGTGTAACCCACGGATAAATTTACCACTGGCATATGACCAACGGGGGAACTCATCTGGTGCAGTAGGATCACCCTTTATTACTTTCTTACGAAGTGTACTCGCCCGGAGCGAACCGGAGCCAAGATTATACGCGAAACTAACAAGACTATCAAATTGAGACTGTGTCAGCTTGCACGGCACGAGTCGAAGCACTGCACGCTCGTATGACACTAATTGTTTCCTAAGCAGGCTTTCTGCCTCATCTCTGGACATCTCAGGGGTATTTTGTGTCACCCTACTGCCATTGGCTAGTCGCGTGCTACCCCAACCTATGGTCCAGACCTTGGCAGAACATTGATAAGGTTTTGATCTAAATCCCTCAAACGTCTTTAATAGATCAATGCCACGGTCAGATGTTTTAGTTACTTTCTGGACATCCATGCTTGCATACCGTAGTAGGCACCAATAATACCAGCCAGCGCCACAAACAGGGTTGATATGAGGCCCGACAAAGCTGTAATCCTACTGTCCGGGATTAACCCTGATAACAACACACAAGCTAATAAAACCATGACTACAAAACTAGCAATGGTAATCCTACTTTGTATCGTGTTTTTCTCATGTTGATCAGCAACCTGCACCTCTTCGGCACTGATAATACCGTCACCGTCACGGTCCATTTCTTTTTCAAACTTGATTGCGTTCATGCTCTTGTCTTTCTATATTGTCTGGTTTTGCTTGCAACTTTAGTTGGTTGCTTAGAAAACTGTTTACCCTCTTTAGTTGCCTGACGTTTGGCACGGGTTGTAGCCGCGTATTCTTGGCTACTCAGACGCTTTATAGCTTTCTCCGGTAGGTAACGTTCACCAGTTGCTTTAGCACCCTGAGTGGACGGTTTACCGCTTTTGGTACGCCATTTCTGTTTGCCCCAATTGGTAAGGCTTTTTTGTCTAGGTGTTTTTCCCATCAGGATTTGTATCCCCCACCTGCGTCTTTATATTTCTTGGCAACCATTTGAGCCTTGCGTGCTGACCACTGACCGGGCCTACCGCCTTTTCCACTGGCTTTAACTGAATTGAATATTCTTTTTCGAAGTCCGGGTTTCGTATAATTTTTAGACGCATTGACTGTGCTCTTTTTTGTAGGAGCCATTATTTATCCCTTCCATTGTTTATACGATCTCGTAAAGAATTGACTAGCGTAAATAGCACTTCAATTTTCTTTTGAGCCTCTGCCAATAAAACGTGATTCCTCACAAGGGCGAACACGATTGATCCTAACACGGCAAAAACTCCAAGGAAGACATTGATCCATTCCGTAATACTTATTCCTTCCATAGCTTACTTCCTGAACATCCTACTGCCGAAATAGAAACTAATGATGCTGGCTAGGATAGGTGAGTCTACTTCTGGTGACCAGACCAATGGCAGCGCATCTTTTATCATCATTCCTTCGTATTGAATCATTCCATACAAAGAAAATGATTTTATTCCAATATAAAATAACAGGAATAAATAACTAATTGTTGGTCTTACACTAGCCCGATACGCACCAACCCACCCATCGTTCTTTTCGGTGGCCGCTTGTTGATAAAGGGCAACTGTCTCAGCCGATAGAGCTTGCACCTCTGCCTTGTCACGTTCAAACTCAGCCGTAATTCTGGTCAATTCGGCTTGTTTATCCATCAGGGCTAACTCGTGCCTATTACTTTCTTTCTCTTTAAAGAAATCTAAGATACTTGGCAGGAAACTGCTGCCGAATCCAATTAAACTTCCGATAATCGTTAACAAATTAGTTTCCTACTGCCATTAATATTGAAACCATGACAAACGTAATAAACATTATTATTACAATTTGCGCGAATGCACTTCGATCACCTACCCATTTTTGTAGCTTATCAAATAATTTCCCCATTACTTTATTCCTCGTATTTTAAATATCGATAGCTTGGAGACTCTGTTACGTTTGCAGTTGCAGCTCCAACTCCAAAAGGTTGGATCATATCTTGGGCAACTTTCCTACTTATTTTTTCTGACGCTTTATCAACTAATTTAACCACAGTGGCTATGCTTTCTGGTGATCCATCGGTTAAAAGCTCTGAAATTTTTAAAGATACTTGATCCTGAAACTCATCGGATTCAGTGCTCCCCATAAAAAGTCTAGCCATTTTTCTTACTAAACCGTCATCACCAAAAATAATACCACCAACACTGGAATTAGAAGCGGTTCGTTTGTCGTATTGCACAGTGGCGTCTTTAACTTCGTTCATTGGCTTACCTAATCCATTTATTCTACGATAAAGTTCAGTTTCGAGCATCATTGCTTTTTCGAAATTATCAGCTTTGATAAAATCATTACCAAAAAGCATACGAATTTTACTTCTTATATTTGCACCGCCTTTTTCATTGCCACCTAAGATTTGTGCAAAGTCACGGCCAGTTACAGGGTCTAAAATCTTGTTTTGCAAAATATCAACTGCGGCCATTTTAGCAGTATCTCTTTCAGCCTCGCTTTTCAAACCATCAAGAAATTTTTCTACTTCTTCAGGTTTCATCTTGTTCCATCTTTTTTGCATTTCTTCGCCAGCATTTAGCATTGCGCTTTTGTCGCTGTATATTTTTCTTGCATTGCCATATTCAGGAAACAAATTATCTAAACTATCTAGAAACTTATTTTTTTCTTCTCGGATAACTTTAGTAAGGTCTGTAGGTTTGCCGTCTTTATAGGAACGTAGAACTACATCGTCTACTCCTTTTTTTATTTTATTTAAAAGAGCTAAAGAAATCGGAGGGGTTTCCCCTTGGCTTAATCTAGTAAGCAATGTCGTTAAATCACCGACCTCGGTATCTAAACCTTTTTCTTTTGCTATTTTTATTGCGTTTCTTAAACCGTTTTGAAAAGCAGGACGCTGCAAATATCCTGTAATTTCTTCATATCCTTCTTGTCCATCGGTTAGCATAATCTCTTTTTTGCGACCATTCACCATTACTGGATTGCCTTGAACATCTAACTCATAAAACGCTTTTTCATATATTGGCCCTGATTGCGCTGTTCGTGAGTCAGCAATTGCATCAACGGTTTGTATATATGTCTGTCCAGAATAAGGTGATGCCTCGCCTACCTTACCCTCAATTCGTTTTTGTGAACCCCCAGTAATAGATTCTGCACTTTCTTGTATGCGTCTACCGGGTTCTCCACCTTTTCCTTTAACTACCTCAGCTAAAGTTAATAAATCTGGATTTACTCCCATTGGCACCATAGGAATATCTAACTCTTGTGCTTCTACAACTTCATCCCTTGCAGCTCTGGCACCTTGTGGCCCACTTGTCGCAATGGATAATTCATCTCCAACTACTTCGTCTACTGTTTTTCCAGAACCAAATTTGCGTTTTAAAAACCTTCCAATTCCCCTTAAAGCAGGTTCAAAAATTGGTGTTGTAATTCCACCAAATAATGCACCTGTTTCTCTTGCTTTTTTCCTATCTGCTTCAAATTGGGGGCTTCTGTACGGTGCCTCTGAATAACCACCACCGGCTATGTCACCACCGATATATCCACCACTGGTACCCAATGCCCCTCGCTTTCCAGTTCGCATTACTTTACCACCAAAACCACCCGGACCTCGGAGTACCCTTGCCAATGTACCTACGTTTTTTAAAGTGTTAGCCGCAGCAGGGACAGCACCGGCACCTGTTAATGCTAACAAAACAGATGGAGTTAAAGCACCCCCAAATTCAGCCGTAGCAGCTGTTGCGGGATATTGCTTTTGATAATTAGCCATTTCTCTTCTTATTCTGTCTAACGATTCTTCGTAAGGCCGACCACTTATCTTAGATCGTAAGTAAGCCTCAGCTTCATCACCCTGACCAAAACCTATACCTTGCCCTAAAGCGTATCGGTAAAATCCTTTATCAAATTGCGAACGTTCAGGTTGTCTAGCCATAATTAATCCACCGATAAAATTTGTTGTTCTTCTTCTGTTAGTTCCGCACCCCGACCGAGGGTTAAATCATCAGCAGAAGTTTGATAAGTGCCTGCATTAATCCGTCCTAAACGCTCTCTTTTTTGATTGATAGTTTTGATGGTTTGATTAATAAGTCTACCAATAATCATTTCTCGCACTTTAGCGTCCGGATATTCGCCAGCTCCCATCAAAGAGAAAAACGCTTTACGTTCACCATCTGACAATTGCGCTCCGAAAGTATTCTTTAATTGTTTGACCGCAAACGCCCCAATGATATTCATAACTACTAGGGTGTTTCTTTGTTCAGGTGTTAACGTTCCAAGTGCTTCGCGTCCTCTGATATCAAACATAGTTGCTTTGTCAGACGGACCAGCGTTTTTGTTAACTTTTAAACCTTTTCGTAGTTCGCTTAAACCCTCGGTTAAATCTTTTAAACCTTCTTCATCAGCCTTTTTAATTTTTATAATTTCTGGTGGTAAAGTCTTTTTAGTATACTCAAATTGTTGTCGTTTTAAAAGTCGATCAGCTGCTTCTTTATCTTTTTCAGCGATAATTTTATAAAGGTCCATCATGTATTTTCGATAGTTTTCGCCTTGTGTCGTTCGTTTATTTTGTAATGCGTCATACTTTGATTTGGCCTGTGCTAATTTAGACTTTGCCAAAGTTATTTCCATCTGTTGCCCTTTGTTTCTTGCGGCACGAGTATCTTTTGCAAAGTCAGCTAATACGGTTGGAACATTTTCTAAAAACCCAAAACTTTGAGTTTTGGTTGGTTGTGCAAATGCAGCAGCCAATTTAAAATATAGCTCTGCTTTGTCCGGACCTTCCTGTCTTGCAGTTATGATGTCTTCAACTGTTGTATTAAAATTTGCTTGAGCGTCAGTAAATCCTTTTGACGCGGCCATAGTCTGATTATATAGTTTCTCAACTGGTGGAGCTGCAGCAAGAAGCGTGTTAATCATTTCATCTTGTAAATCAATATTACTTGATTGTTGTTGATTATTGTTTGTACCACCGATACCAGCTGTTGATGTTTCTCCCATCGCTTGTGTTGCGGTCTGTGGCCCCCCACCTACTTGTTGTTGTATTATTAATTCACTAAGGCCCGTAGTATCTCCACCACCTTCTTGAAAACCTTTAACTGAGCCACCCTTCTTATACCAACTACGTCCTTCACCTTGACCTAATTGATATAAGAAATGGTCTTTTGCCGCATTAGTCATAAACTCATAACGCTCCATACTTGGAGCAAGTCCTAATGCGTCTGCTTGAGCATTAACGTGAGCCATAACATCCGGATTTTGATTTAAATAAGTATATCCTGAAGCAAGGCTATTACTTGCAGGAGCAAAAGGATCTATACGATACGCTTCTTCTAAAGTATATCCAGTAATTGGAACTGGATTGTTGATATTAGCAAAATTTTGATCTTGTTGTTCAGAAAAATCTAAAAATGTTTGGGATGGTTGCTTAGTTGTCGTAACTTCTCCAGTTTCTTCGTTAATAGTTTCGACATCAACTACTGGATTTGTGTACGCTTCTTCTGTCGTTATAACTGGGCCAGCATACGGTGGATTAGGATTAATAGCACTAGGGTTTCTTTCAATAAATGGTGCTGATGGATCAACAGGGTTTGTGGGAGTAGGTAAGTTATTGTTACTATTAAAATCTGGATTTCTTAAAATGTTACCATAATAATTGCCAATTTGATCCATAACAAGTTGATTGCCAGTATTGTTTATTCCTAAATCAGCAAATTCGGGTTCATAAATTCTTAAAAATTCATTCCTTTGGGCATTGCTGAGTGGACCAGTTGTTGACGGAAACCTATTTCGTTCTCCATCTCCCATTGGTCTACCAAGATACATGGAAAACATATCTTCATAAGTTTGAGGCTGTTGTTGTGCAGGTCTTGTACGGTATTGTGAGCCTGCGTACATTGGAGCGTTTTGTAATCTGGATTGATACTCTGCTTGGTACTGATCGAATGCCCGTTGCTTGGCTGGGTCAAAAGTAATCTCACCGGGAGTTGTCGTTATTTCTCCGGTTTCTTCGTCAATGGTTTCTACATCAGGACCACGTTCTCCATCATAGGAAAGCATCGTAGGTGTAGCCAACCCATATTGCGTCATCAGTTTATTAAGTTCGTAACCCATGTTTAACTACCCTTAATTATTAGCTAAATTCTGTAGACCTTTATAAGTAGCAAGACCTGCGGCTATCTGTGACAGTGGTGACGGTGAATATGTTTGCCCCTGTGATTGCCCCATAGATGTAGTTCGCTTAGGAGCAACCGGAGCCAACCCTCTAATTTGACTAGATAGAAAATCAGCTTGCTCTCGTGGAAAATTTTGTTGATCCAAAAATTGTTTTTCAGCTGCTGTAAGTTCACGTTGCATTTGCGTTTGCTGACCTGCACCTGCTGCTTCAAGCGCTGCGGTATCTGTGTATCCTAATGCCTGACGTTGTGCTCCTAAGTTTGCAAGGTCGCTCAATGCCCCCATCTGGCGTGCAATATCAGATTGTTGAATACCAGCAACTGTCTGCCCCAAGTTAGCTTGCCTCGTTAAATCCGCTCCTCTATTTGCCATTGCTTGAGCATAGCCTGTGTTCGCTAGTTCTGCTTGTTGAGCTAATATAGCTTCTTGTGTATCCCTTACAGCCCTACTTCCAAAATCACCCATACGACTTGAACCAAATTGACCTGCCCTGATGAACGAATCACTCACAGCTGGTAATAAATTTTCTTGTAAGTTTCTGGCACCTTGCTTTGCAAGTTCATCCATAACTTGTTGTTGATATGGATTGTAATAACTTGATACGTTCGTTGGAGTGTCTTCCGCAGCTTTGGTAAAATAACTTTGCGCTGCACCAAGACCTGTTTGAGTATTAGTTGGTACAATATTGGGGTCTGTTCCCTCTAGTGGACTTAAACCTGCTAAAGCACGAATACCAGCTGCCGATGCATCGAGGTCCGGTTGGTAAGCACCTTGTGCAGATTGCACTTGCTGATAGGCTTGTTGTTGGAGTGGTGACAACTGAGCAATCGTTGGTAAGTCATAACTTTCGAACGGACGATTTGCTAAATTTGTTGATATCTGTATCTGATTAAAAATAGCATCTTGCATCCACCTCGGTGTCTCTGTGGTAGATGTTGTGTAAGACGTTGCAGACTGTGGTGCTCCCTGAAATAAACTTACCATGTTAAGCACTCCTTCTCATATATTCTAAGGGTGATTTTGCATCCGGACTGAACTCGCCTTTCGCTAACACTTTACCCTTATGCATTCTAAGTTTTTTACGCATATCGTCTAACATTTCGGCTCCTGCGGTATTACTCCCATCTCCTAGCATGGCAACGCTCTCTGCATCTATAACATATTCCCCGTTAGACAACCTAGCATTTATCACATCATCCCTTCCATTACCGGGACCATTGACGTAACCCGGAGCATCCATAATGCCCCCTCGTGCTGCCATCATTGTGTCATTTAAGTAATATTTACTTTGGTCATTTCTGAAAAATGGGCTTCCTAAAAACTGCCCCAGAGTCATGCCACGTTGATTGGCCTCGCCTCTCATTTTTACAAAGTCATATTGACTCGTAGTTTGGTCAAATATACCACCGGATTCTGCTTGAGAAATAGCCATTTGGTCTTGTTCACTAAGTCCACTAAGTGCAGCTAAACCTAACGCCCCTATTCCTAGTTCTGTCATAGATAAGTCTGGTAGTAACTTTGCAACTCCCTCTGGTAACAAGTTACTTAACATTCCTTGGTTATTTCCTAGATCTGCATCGGTGTTATACGGATCAACGTTGCTGCCAGTATCAACATCAACGGTACGAAGTTCGCCAGTTCTCCAATCTCTAGCTAGTGGATTAGTCCTATTCCCATCGGTTGGAAACGTAAACTCATCTGCAATAGTTACATTATCGGTTTGAATATTACCTACAGGATTTTGTGCCTCAGCCGACAGTAAGTTTGGTCCATACATTGCTCCCGATATATTAGCATCTGTTAATTTTGGTGTTACAACGTCTGTACCATAAAGTCTTTCAACATTTCCAACCATTGCAGATTCAAAAGGTGGCGTTGCCTCAGCCGAACTGAGGTCGCTAGAAGCTACTCCACTCAGACTTGGCTTCATTGTACCACCACCCCCACCTGTTGGTGTAGCTGCAGCTTGCACACCTAAGTTGTTTTTCAGAAAATTAGTAACAGCCGTGCTTGCATTTTGTGTAAAATCTTGAACGGCAGGCATTGCATACTGTCCTATTGCACCTCTAACTATACCTTCTCCAAGATCAGAACCTGTAACAGCCGAACCTAAAGCTCCAGCTGTACCACCAGCAATAGCCCTGATAGCTCCTTCACTTAGATTAGGAAATTGTTGAGCTAAACTATCTGTTATTCCGGGAGCAAGTCCACCGATTCCACCGTATACAGCCCCAAGTCCTATGTTTTTGAGGTCTAGTCCTTGACCACTCACTAGTCCTTGCAATGCCGAACTACCTGCTCCCACTAGTGCTCCACCAATTACTGGTGCATAACTAGCAAGGGCTGTTCCTGCTGTTAATGATGTACCTAAAGCAGTACCCATTGGACCTGCTACGAAAGTTAGTGCTATTGGCAGTGCTATTTTGAGAATATTTTTCAGACCTTTATATTCTCTTAATCCGGTGTTTGGATTGACAGTTCCCTGACCACCCATCCTACGGAGAACCTCAGCCTCACGGTCATTGATGTGAGCTAAGTGTCTGTCACCACCTTGACCCCGATGAGCTAACTGTTTACCAGAAACTTTTAGTCCACCCCGTGCATAACCTTGTTGTGACAGTCTGTCTTGCATACCGTACAAGACCACGAGAAGGCTGATAATGAGCACTTCGTCATATTGTGGGGGAAACATATCCTCATCGATTAGACCGTCTTTAATAGCAGCCATACGGACTTCTTGATATGTATTCGGGTTCTGGACTACATACTCAAGCATTTGTATTGCTTCAGATAAATCCTCGGCTACGATATTTGTACCTGACAGTTGTTGTTCAACAACCGTGATTGTTTCTTGAAAACGTGGGTCTTGCATTGCAATCGATAGAATTTGTTCTTTCATACTCATCGCGCAGTCCTCACATTACACCACTTGTGCGTATTATATTCGTTTTTCAAAAGACCATATACTTCTAAATCTTCGTTATCATCGTAGGCTTGTCTCATCGTACCTTCATGTTTGAAACCCAGTTGTTTCACAAATCGTTTCGATTTTTCATTAGTGTGACCAACTAAAGCTGTCGCTCGTGATGCCTCGTGTATTTTAAATATGTAAGCAAATATACAATTAAACATTTTTAATGTTTCTTTGGGAGATGCCCAGTTACCCCCACGAGATGCAAAACAAACGTCAATGTTTCGGCTAGTGAAATTATTAAAAATAGCAGTGCATACAAAATTATCTTTTTCATCGACTGCCGACATTGCACGGAAAAACTCAGGCTCGTTCTTTAAACCCAGTAAAGGTCTAGCCCATTTCTCTGCATCAATTTCTCTTTCGAAGCCAATAAATCTCATAATGTTGTCTGGACAAATCGCTCTGCCCACTTTCTCCAATCGTCATACATATAAGGATCGGGAAAATCCTCAATTAAATTTGTGGCGTTTAAAAATTGTGTAGCCCAATCCTGCCACTTTGTTTCATCATCTAATGGGTCAAATGCTCCGAATGCAACAAAGTCGGTGATCAAACAGTTGGCCCAATCTTTAAGACCAATACCTACTGGCAATGTAACACTTAACGCCATTATCCTAGATCCGTTCCGTCACCCACACCAAGGTGAGCTATTATCTGCCCCATCTGGTAATCACCATATAAAGCGTTTGATTCAAACTTTACTCGTAACTCTCTTCGTTGTTCTTTTAACATTACAATTTGTTCGTAGGGTTGTGTAGCCTCAGCAGGAAACGTAAATGTTGTTCCTACAACTTCCGGTGCTCTGGCGTTAGCCCTTCCGGTTACAGTTACTGTCATATCTCCACTTTGGACAAAGTCAGGTTCAATAGTTGTTATTCGTAAATACCTGTCACCACCTTGGGTCAAAGTCGATAAGTCTGATGTTTCAAAAAATGATAATATTGGAGCAATATCAGGACCATCAATTTCATCCATACCGAACTCATGCTGCCAAACTTTGTAACCAGTTCCTGAAGCTGTTGTTGCTTGCACAATGCCTGTAAGTATTGGCGCTGCAAACGAGTTGTTAAACTGACCAGCCGAACGTCCACCATTTGGCAGTTCTGTATCATACCAAGTATCTTCTCTGACATTGTATACTACAGCGTGCGTGCATTCTGTTGCTGTACCCCGTGGATATGCCCACCATATTTCACCATATCGTGGAACTTTGTATGCAAAACATTTACTCGCATGGTCACGGTTCAGCCCGTCAAAGAAAAAATTTAAATTAAGATTATTGGGAACTTCTCTAACCACACCGTTAAATAAATAGAATCGATCCGTCCCAACCCAATAAAATACGCCATCGTAGTCTATGGGACAGAACGGACTGAGAATTGATGTTCCGGTAGCTACAATATCAAATTGAAATACGGCTGCACCACCGACAAACGTACTTCTAATTACTGCATCAAACGCCCAGAATATTCCAGCTGGTGCTGTTCCAGAACCTGCACGCAATGGTAACCCTTTTATTATTTTCTGACCCCAAACTCTAGCGTTTCCGCTACCTGTTCCGGTTAAGTCTGTAGGTTCTCCGGGTGCTGACCAACCAATAATACCGTCTGTGCCATAGTAAAATAAATAGGGATGTAAACTGACAATCCCGCCTGTGGCATTAGTATTTGCTGGAAGTGAAATACTTTGTAGGGGAGCAGTGCCGAGCACATCACCAAAAAATATTTGACCGTCTTGGTCATTACAGATGCAATCCATATTGGGTGATACTGATGCCAAAATATAATTTTGATTGCTACTTGATTCGTATTGAAAATCAAACATCCAAAAGTTGTTAGTGTTAGCTATGACCGCATCGGAACCATATTGCATATTTACAATTGTTGAAGTCAGCGTGTTAAGGGTGTTGGTAATAATATATCCGTTTACCTGATCCCCAGTTGCAACAGACGTAATTGTGATTGTAGCTCCAACTGCACTGGCTGTATAATTTGGTGTGCTTGTAAACGCTGTAATATTCGAGGCAACGTCTGTGGCTGTCTGGTTTATATCCGTGTTGAAAGGTACGGACCCCGACATGATGTCCACACCATTTACAGCTATCATATCTACAGCACCGCTTGCACCTGCAAGTGTAACGGTGCCATACGCCGCAGTTGCAACTGGAGTTCGCGTGCTTACAATAGAACTGTTTCCATTTTCATCTAGAGTAAATCTTTCGAGAGCAGTAGCACCACCAGAATGACAATAGACGAGTAATTGTTGACTAAATGTAATAAATCCACGACTGATTTCTGCTAATGTTTTTAAAGTAGTTTTATATCCAGCAATTTTTCTAGGTAAGCCACGTTGCCAACGAACCCACTGACCATCGACATAATTGTTACCTTCAAACTTTGTCCCGTCCCGTTTAATTCCGGGTTCGGAAACAAGTATTGTGGTTTGGTCTGCCATTCCTAGAACGTTCCACCATTAAATTGATTGGGATAACCTATTGCAGTCCATGCATCTCCTTGCGTACTAGATGTAAAAACGCTTATACCTGTAGAACCACCGCCTAAATTAATTCGAGCACCACTTGCTGTAGTAGCTCCGGTTCCACCCTGTGAGATAGAAAGAGGAAAAGATATGGTTGATGTATCAGCATCGACTAAGTCGGTTCCGTCACAATAAAAAATACCCCTTGTGTTTTGTCCTACTTGCACGCCTGTTTGCCCTGACACTTTTACAGTTAAAATGTAAGAACCAGTGGTACTATTGTCGATCCAATATTGTTGTACGGTAGCTGGTATAATTACATTCCTTGCACCTGTAAGTGCTCCGGTGAATTTATAAGCAACCCTGTTAAGCTCTGTACCACTAAGCGTAAAGTCACCTTGCCCTGCAATGCTGATGGTAGTGTAGTCGAAAGCAAATGTCGCACTTTGTCCAAAGCCGATGGTAAAGAAGTTAGCCCCATCGGTTACGATAATAGCTGATTCACCGGGTTGAAATGGAATGTTAGCAGCCCCATCGATGGTAACTGCACCGGGAGGCGTTGCCGTGATTGCACCTGATCCTGAGTTTCTAAGATAGACGAACCAGTTATCACCGCCAGTGATTGGATCAGGCAATGTGTAAGTGCCACCAGCCCCCGTGTAATTAAACATCTTAGCTCGGTCATCCACACCACTCGTAAAGTTGGTATTAAACGTGGTAACTGGCACGGACTGCGATAAGACTGTACCAATAGCAACTATGCCTGTACCTGCTAAGGATGATGCATTAGCAGTTGATGTAGTTGCACCATATTGAAGAAATACCCATGTGCCTTGTATAGTGCTATTATCGGTCAGATAAAGTTGATAAACTTCACCTGCGGCAATTGATCCTAGTTGTCCACCGTTTGCATCTTTTACAAGAAACGTATGTGAACCTTTATTGTTGAAAAGTATTGTGTTACCCGTACCACTTTTTTGTGCATCCGGAACGATAATGCTAAAAGTTGGTGACGCTGCTGCTTGTGTTACGTCAATTATTCGGGTAGCTAAATTTGTATTAGTAGAAGTTTCTTCAGGCCAACTGAGTGTAACATCAGCCGATAAGTTTTGAGTGCTATAACTAATTTCACTGGGATAAATATTAGCACCGCCAAAAACATCTTGATAAATAGGCATTATGCTTCACTCCTTTGAGCCGCACGATCAAGTATTCTTCCTAAGTCTTGACCGTTAAATGCTTGAGCACATCGATCATAAAGACCTTGCCATAATTGTACTCTTTCATCATTTTTTAAAAATGGGGTTGCCTCAAGTAACGAAGCATACAATATCAATTCTGGTGCATATTCTGTGAGCCAATTGCTTTGCAATGTATCACCCAAAAGAGCAGGTTGTTCGTAATAAAGTATTTCTAATGTACTAGCTGCATTTGGTGTTGGAGCAATCAACCAATTTGCATAATCATAATCAGCGTAAAATTGTGGTACACCTTCTTCTTGCTCATTAGGCCAGTAATTACGAAGATACTCATACGATCTGGTTTGTATTGGTGATCCACTAACCGTCATAGAAATCGTATCACGCCATCTGTCTGGTTTTAAGTAAGTAGAAACACCTTTAGATAAAGGTGTTGTTATTGCCCTAATAAAACCTTCAATCTTTAATTCACGAGCTATACGTCTTTCTGCTAACGTAATTAAACGTGGTAGTTGATCAAAGACTATTTGATCACTTGCCTGTGTAAATCCACGTTCTAAATAACGCCTCATGTCCACCAACAAGCTATCGTATGTCATTGTATAGCTCATGGCTTAAA
>WLWH01000215.1_pt1 | contig 49266 bp, 18 predicted proteins | sample 6712741 | NCBI WGS metagenome assembly WLWH01 (sample SAMN12718694, study PRJNA515312) | sponge metagenome | isolation source: marine sponge | host: Mycale hentscheli | place: New Zealand: South Island, Marlborough, Capsize Point | collected 2003-05-01 | reverse complement strand
TAATCTTTTAAGACTTGGGGCAATAACACGAATGTTATCATAGAACTGATCAGTATCAAACCATTCTCTGAGGTCTGTGCCTGCTACGTCATTAACTTCTCTCTGCCACTGATGATGAATAATTTCTGTTGCCAGGGGATCTTCGTCATGCTTACTATTGGCGATAATATCTCTGCGCTCATCGTCAATCAGTGAACTACTCATGGGCCAGCAACTAATACATTGCAGGTTGCACTGGTTACCCAACCTTAGTTCCAGGCTTATGGGCTTGGAATCTATGCGAGCCGCATCTGAATTGGTTGTACTTAACTCCATGGTTTTTTGTACATCCTGATCGACTTCTTGTCTGAGCAACCAACTTTCGTTTTGGCCCATTCTGGGCGAGTGGGCTGTGCGCTCCTCACTGATATAGCACTCGTCACATGCAAAAAAGCCCAAGCCAGATCTGTGACTGTCTCTGGCATTTGCCATGTAGTCTGAATTCCATATTCTGGTGATGTCATCGTAACCAAAATTAAATGGACGCTCTACTTTGTTTTCCATGTCCATGACTAAACTGTTATGTGTCTGAATACTACAACATAACTTAATTTCACCGTTGGGAGTAGTGTGTAAATTTAACCACGGCAATATACAAAACTTAGGTATATTGTTTACTGCCCATTGTACTCTGTCAGATGCTATTTTGTCATCTGGTACATGTATTTTAGGATCTACCCATTCCATAATTCTTCAAACTCCTGGTATACTTCCACAAAATTTTCTTCTCTGACATCGTCTATCACACCTATCTCATGCATAAACTCTGGTATGATGTCAGTGTTGTCCTGACTGTTCATGTGTTCCACAATGCCCTGTATACTTTGTATTACATCTGGCCTAGCGCCGTTTTCTTCTAACCAGTGAGTATAATGTCTAAAGATATCCTCTACCTGAGTTTTCATTTCAGGTGTTAGTATAGTAATACTAAATCTTCTGGGGTTAGTTAAAATATTTATTCTGATGTTATTGATATCCAATAAGCCTTGGTCAACCCAGGTGCTGTGAAACTCAAACAGCTCAAATATATTAAATACACTAACAGTGGGTGTGATTTCAAAATATACATCTGGACACTCAGTTAGCATCTTTTCACGATTGGCTACTACCTTATCCCACTTAGTGCCAGATCTGGAATACTCAGCAAACTTACCAAATGTATCTAAACTAGCCGCTACACGAACATCATCGAATGTCTTCCAGTAGTCTATGACGTCATAGGACTTGTAATTTAGCACACTAAAGTTTGTGGTATATCTGAGCTTGACATCTGTACGATTATTTGCCAGCCAGTACTCCAATACCTCATAGTGTTGTGGTGTAATGAGTGCTTCGCCGCCTGCAAAATATACTTCTTTGACATAGTCTAGGTGCTCAGTGAGATCTGTCATGAAATTATCAGTGTCCCTGAGATCAATAAACTTTGGTCTGTCATATTCTGGATATAGTGTCTTTTGATCGTCATACCACTTACTGCTGAGTTCAGGACCGCACGTTCTGCACTTCATGTTGCACAGATTACTAAACCTGATATCCATGTAGCGCATTTTAAAATCGTCTATGGTGCCATCTTCGTGCGTTGCGTCTATGAGCGGAATAAACTCACTAAACTGATTGAGGCTATTGCGTCTTAGTGTGTGACTATCAGCAGTCTCTTCGAGCTCATAGCATCTGCTACACGCTGTGGGTTTTACACCATCGATCATCTCTTTGCGCAAAGTCTTAAATTTATCGCTGTTTATGATTTCGTTAATGGTGTTTTGATTTACATTGCCAAACACATCATTGCTGTCGCTCATACAGCAAGGCATGGTGTTGCCATTGGGCCAGATGTGCATGTGTATCCAGGGCATCATGCATATAACATCTTGATCTAGTTCTTTACTCATAGCATCCTCACTAAATCAGTGCTAGCAGTTTCCCTGCATAGTTCCCAGAAGTCCTTCATCTCAGGAAAAGTCTCTAAAAAGTTTGTGTTTCTTCTGGCATCATATTCTGTAAACCAGTTGTAAAAATCTATTCTGCCCTCACGAATCTTATCTTCTGAATACTCAGTGTTAGCAAAATAATCTCTGACTCGTCTGAATCTCTCGTACTCTAGTTCAGAAAATTTAGTACGATCTGATTCATCCATGTTGTCTGATATAAAGTTAAGTATTTTATCAAAGTATGGCAGGAATTCTTCCTTGGGTAGGATGTTCATGTCATACTGTAAAGGTTCTTTGAGATAGGGAGTATCGAATCTAATCTTTCTGACTAGGTCAGTGCTACCCAGATCGTTGGGGATAACATCCTCGTAAGTTTCTCTCCACTCCATGAGCTTTTTAAGATAGTCAATAAAACTTGTTACACTTAAAATGTTAAATGTAACCATGTGTGTGATGTGCGACTTTACGCCACGAACATATATGTCCTGGTTACGCTCCCAGGTTTCCAAGTCTAGACCGGTGCGTAGATACTCTGCTCTATCTCCCCAGGTATCTATGCTACTAAACAATTTAAATTGCTTTATGCTTTCAGTATCTCTGAGTGTGTTGATATGGTTTACTAACTTTTCCACGTGACGGCTAGTCATACCCAGGTTACTGTTCATGTTTATTTCCAGATTAGGCTTGGGATCAGCTTCCAACTCCTGAAATAGTTTCCAGGTAGTCTTATGCAACAATGGTTCACCACCAGTGACTCTAAGTATTGTAAGAGTCTTACTTACTTCAGGCCACCACTTCCACCATGCTTCCACATAAGGATTGTCGTCCTCCTCTATGGTTTCGAACCAACTAACATCTACGTTGTGATTCTTAACAGTGGTCACTGGTCCGTGCTTTTTGGACTCCTGATAGAAACTTGAACTATGCATTGGGTGGCAATATCCACACTTAAAGTTACACTCGTTACTAAATGCTATCTCAATATACTCAGGATTGATTTTAAAATCTATGGGGTTTTCCAAGATCTCGTTCAATCTCTCCTTGGTGATGATGCTAGCATTTCTGATCATTCTGTCACTTACATGATCGCCGGCCAGATTCTCAACGTTCCAACAATACTGACACCCATCACACTGTTCGCCATTAAACATCTGAACACGCTCGTCAACTTTCTGTGGTGTATTATGCAGAGCACTGGGGTCGTGCTTGAGCAAGTTGATGGGTATGTCATGGGGTTTGGGATGATAGCAACTGTGTGTTTGACCACGATGCAAATAAATTGTGGTATGGTGCCACTTAGCCAGACAGAAAGTATCGCTGACCTCTTTCGAGATCAGCGTGTTTACTTCCTGAATTTTATCTAAATGATCACTCATTTGTTTCTGGTATTACCGTAGTGCATAACTTCCACACCAGGAATATCAGGAACCTTTCTCCAGGGATCAACCACTACACTGTGTGGTGCAAAACTAAGTTCTGTACCATTGGCTGTGGCTACTGTGAGAGCTTCGTCTGACTCAGTTACTCTGTGGTCATCATACCAACCCTTAACAAAGTCCAACTGATCACCATATGTGATTTCTGGATTGTGCGCTAGCAAATAAATTGCTGGCTTGCTAAGAATGTTTTCAGGTACTTCCTCGCCAACCACTTCGTCCATGTAGTACAAATCCACGCCCATTTCTTCCACATAATGACCTACTAGCATACTGCTAGAGCCTGCTGTGTAAGGTACCAAGGGCTTGTAGGCTTTGCCCACAATAACAACTGGCATGGGCGGAGTCTGACCTGCACCACTGTGTGATAGTTCTACTAGTTTGTCAGCCATGTTGCGAGCTTGTACTTCCCGACTCAGCATGACTGCGTCAAACAGGTCGTATCCCAAGTCCAACTGCTCTGCCATGTAGCGTAGAGCAATGTTGTCTCTGGGGTGGCAAGCACCACCATCGCCCATGCCTGGCTTCATGTAGCCTGGTCCCATGATACGTTTGTCTGATGCCGCAAGTGCATCACAAACAACTTCTGCGTTTATGTTACCCTGCTTCTCAGCAACGTCTTGTATCATGTTTACCAAACTTACTTTGGCTGAAATAAACGTGTTGTAGAAAACTTTGATACACTCACACTCGTCCCAGGTACCCACTACATATCTGGGTTCGTTCTGCATGAAGGTTTTGTAGAAGTCGATGAGCTCTTTGGCGTCACCTGTCTCTGAACCGTCACGAGTACCAATCATTACCATCTCTGGGTTTACCATGTCCCACTTTACAGTGCCCATGGCAATCAGGTATGGATTGTAGACGAATCTTGAATTGGTTAACAGAGGAATAAACTCTCTGCGTACTGTGCCGGGTAGCACAGTAGAAATAAGGACAATTAACTGATCTTGAGTAGCAACTTCATTTACCTCAGCTAAGACCTGTTTGACTAGAGTATAGTCAAAGTCCTTGTTGGGTAAATGGCTGGTAGGTGCTGATCCATCATATTCAGGGTCGTGTGGTGTCTGTACTGCTACAAACACTATGTCCTGTCCAACAACTGCTTCATGCAGTTCAGAAACCATGTCAAAATTCTCTGGTTCCCTGGGCATTACATCGTACCCTACAACATCATGAACCTCTGCAACCATCTCGGCGCAAGCCTGTCCTAGCTTACCCACTCCGATGAATCCGATTGAGGCCATTTTATCTCCTTGTAGTATACCCTTGCGGGTCTACTATTTACTGTGGTTACTGGCGTTTTCCATGAGATCCTGAATCTGTTTCTCAGTAACCATGGCGCCGTAACGCTTGGGAGGAACGTAGGTAAACTTGAAGAACTTTGAGTACTCTGGGTTGGGTTCAAACAGCATCATGTCTGGAATGTGATGCTTGAGTGTTTCGCCACACTCAGCAAATGCGGCATTCAGCTCGCCCGAGACTACGTTATCGTGGATGTCAGTAAAGAAGTCTGAAAACCAAGTATAGTCTGATATCTGATTGGTGTCAAAGTCTGGATCCAACACAGCATGATGACAGCCTACTCTGGCGCCATACATAGCCCATAGACCGTTCTCTACGTCTGAACCTATGTTGCACCATACTTGCAGTCTCTGGAAGTTCTGCCACCAGATTTGCTTTTTAAATTCATCTGCTGACACACGTTTGCCCTCTGCCAGGCTCATCTTTACGCCTTCTCTGAAGCCTGCTCTGAACGCTTGGTATGGTGTAGCAGTCTGATATACTTCTGAGAACACATCGTTCATCTGTACATAGTTGAGCTTCCAGCAGAACTCCATGCCCTCGTCATCGTCAGCGGCTTCGTGGGTACGCATATCCAACACATATTGCTTGGGCCAGCATTTTACACCACCGTTGCCGTAGCACAGACCGTTGAGCATGTTTTTGGCATTCCAACTGTAGATGCTGTCTGAGTCAGGCATATCTAATTGTTGGTCAAAGAAGTCCTCGTTGACTATGTTGTCAGCATCTATGGTAATAAAGCGATCTGTCTCTGAACGTTCTGCACAAGCCTTGTGTGCGGCATCAAATCCTTTGACGCCATGTACACGCTTGGCCCAGGGAACCTTGTTTAGGATGTCTGCCCAGTGTTCTTCACAGTTGGGTTCATCGTAGCTCAGGTAAAATAGATCTAGTTCAGCAACCTGTGTTTTCATTGTCTATGTCTATGTTCTCTTTTATTGATATTGTGGTAAACGCCTTTTCTACTTTAGCAATACACTTCTTGACATCTGCTATTTCAGCCCACAGTCTGTGTGTGTTGGCTGGGTCTGAGATTACCTTGCTACATGCCTGGGTAAGCTCGCCGCACTCTTCCATGAGCTTGACTAATAGTTTCTCATGTTTTTTCATATCGATACTTATCCTTGCGGTTACGACGTCTGTAGTGCTTCTTGATTATGTCTTGCTGACGCCATTTACGCTGATTGTTCTCACCGTCCTCGCCGCCCCATGATGTGTTCAACTTACGGTCATAGGGTGTACGTTTTATTAACTTCTTTTCCCACTCCAAGGCCGTGTCCTTGTCTGGGAAGGTGTTTACTATTCTACAGGTACAATCATAGTCTGTCAAGCGCATCTTTTTGTAGAGCTTGGACTTGCCTTTCTGACTGGATGTGATATGCTCGTTGAGTCTGAGCTCGAAGGGTTTGGCCGTGTACCCATAGTATACACAGCCATCTGGAAACTTTATCTCATAGACCTTATACTCTGGCACAATAGTCAAACAGAGGTTTAGTGTATATACTATAGGCAGTATAATCCTGATCTAGCTCAACAACCACTAGTTCCCCTGAGAGGAAATCTGTCAATGGCACTTTCAGATCATGTATCAGATAATGTGGATTCTTCTTGAGTGTGATATAAACACTCAGAACCTTTTGATTCTTGATTTGATAATTACTGTCCTTATACTTTTCCAGATACTCCAATCCTTTGGGCGTTATTTGTAATGTCAATTGATCTTTTGACATTGTCATTTCCAGTTCAGTGAGATCTGTATCCCACGTTGGTGCAATTGTAACTTCCTGAAATTTAATCTCTTGTGAAAGACTGCGTTCCTGGTGAGATTTCCTAGGCTTGATTTGGTAGCCTGAATCATTTTTAACAACTAAAAATTCAGAAAAGCTTCTGTTCTTTAGAGCTGTCATTTCCTGAGAAGTAAACTCATGAGTATTCCAAGTTTCATCAATGGGGAATTCAGGGTCCTTGGTTACACAAACAATCTCTCCTTGATCATCAAAATAGATATTGGTAGTTTTAGACAAGGTAATGTTTTTGTCAGTCAAACCATTCTGCTGTTTGTTTTCTCTAAATCTTTTTTTGCGCTCTTGTGCCTGCTCTGACACTATCACGTCTGGTTCAAATATAATTTCTGCTGTCATGTATTCTCCAAAATACTAGTATCCACAGTGTGAATCCATTGTTTATCTACATAGTGGAAAGGATATTGTTGTCTAAAGTTTCCCACTACTAGATTGTCAGGCTCACTCCAGTGTGAGGTAATGTTATTACTCCATGTATCTGATAACTTATTTACCCCCTGGAGTTGGCCTTTCATGTGCACAAAGGTAGGAAGTTCTGAAATGTTTTCTCTGGTTGTGAGGTGTTCATAGCCAAGTATTTTTATAGCCAGTGCAAACACTACATCACCACTAACGTGTTGGGGTTTGTGTGTGGGTAGATACAAATGATAAAATCTTTGCCAATTGTGGAAGATGTGCTTGCTAAGTTCGAAGATTTCACTAACCACTTCTGACTTTTTAAAATACATAAACGCACTATAAATGTTTGGTAAATCATTGGACGTAAATGTTTTGCGATAGAAGTCACTGGTTACTTCATCACCCCTGAACGTTTTGACCTGCGTGGTTGCCCAAAACTCTTTTTGGCTTAATATGGGCCACCAGTGGCTTACATCACATGGGAACACCATGTCTGAATCTAACAACACACTTTCGTCGTAGGGTGTAGCGTAGTACACCTTCCACTTGTTGTTGATCTTCCAGGTCGCTTCTGATGCCTCATCCTGCCAGGGTATGTCCACGACGTGGTCAAATACACGCTTGTGCTTGCCTGTGATTTGCTTTTTAGTTTCAGCATCAACCATGATGCTCAGATTATTAACTTCAGACTGAGTATGCTTGATACTTTGTGCCAATACATAGGCTTGCTCCAGATAATCTACATCTGAATTGTTCTGTACTATAGTTAGATAACCACGCGTCATGTCATTATCTCCAGGAGATCTGTGCTTATGCGATTAAGAGCCCACTTGTTCATGACATGTAAATCCATGTCACGCCATCTGCTTAATATATATTCGCCTGGTGCATCATGTTTTTCCAAATACATGACCAGTTCATTGGTGCCTTCCACACTGTGGATATCATCGAAATCAAATGTTTTGTATAATGTAAACGGTAGTTGTTTAGTTGACTTGTCTTCCAAACCATTCAACATATGACTAGCTATACTAAACACATAGTCATTTCTGTACATCTTTCCAGCCCACTTGTATAAACTTCGGTAGTAATTAATTTTGTCTCTGATATGTTTACACATAGTGAAAAAGTTTTCCGAGTACTCTGATTTTGTAAAGTATACTACCGTTGCCCAGTATTGTGTGATGCTAGTCTGACTTAAACGATCTAACTGAAACTTGCGATTAAAGTTGATGTCTTGCCAAGAATAATTCATCATAAAGTCATTCTTGTTGTCCCAACACTTGTTTAGAGTGTCACTCAATATGACGTAATCAGTATCCAAGAGTATGGTTTGGTCATAGGGAGTTATGTCGTATGCGTCTGCTCTGTCCAGATTATAAAAACTGAGCATTTTCTGAGTGTGGGTTGTATCTCTGTACACACGATTGTTCTGGTATTTAAAATTTCTATCTTTTTGATTTATGATTAGGTCATCAATGACATCATCCACAAAAGTTTTGTCCAGAGTTTGCATACTATGATCATGACTATGTTGATCAGTAACTACACAAACATTTACGCCCAGATGTTTTTTGATAAGCCCAGCATTTACAACTGCCATTCTGAAGTAGTCTATCTCACTATTATTGTGAGCAAACATCAGAATGCCTTTACTCATCTTCTATGTCCAGGAGTTTCTTTACACTGCGGGCTTTTGTAAGTTTGGTGTACTCAGCATGATAATCATTTGTGGCTTCTGTATATCTGCTGAGTATTTCAGTAAGGAAATCATCTACATTAACCTGGATGGGATTTTTATAAATGTCTAGCAACACTGTGGTTTCAAGTCCAGAGTCACTGAGTGTTTTTACAAATGATATCAGACCAGGATCGATGGTAAATGTGCCACCGTCAATGCTGTAACTAAGCAGACTTTCTACTCTGGCACGGAGTATAGCACGTTGATTGTTTAAGGTGGAGCGATAGTTAGCGAACTCCAACGCTTTAGATAGTTTTTCAGACATGCTGATATTTACATGTCAAAAATAAACAGAGTGCTTAAAAGTGGTTACGTTTCAGTAATTGCTGTTTGTGATACACTGGGAGCGGCAAATGTAAATCCTGAACCATTGGCATCAGGTGTGTACAATACACCACGGATACGAGTATCGCCTTCCACAGGATCATCAACGCCGCCGTCAGTACCATCGCGCAATCTCATTCTAAGTGTAACTGAGATTGGAGATGTTGTGTTGTTTACCTGTGCGTCAACGTTTGCCCAGTCTGAAGTATATGGTGCTGTACCGCCAGCATATACGTTGAGGTCTTGGTAGCTAGTAGTCATGTCAACTTGTCCACGATTACTGCTAGTACCAGCACCTGCTACTGTATCCTGCTTGAGCAAAAGCACATCGCCCAGAGTGTTTAACTTAGTTTCCCAAGCCTCTGTGCCAGGATCACCACCAGAATAATTGATAATGGCACCTTCTATGCCCACAGCACCGCCAGCATTGAACCAAGTGTTGAGCTCTACTGTACTAGACCAAGTGAATGTCACAGTGCTTGTTAGTGTTCCAGTCCAGGCGCCGTCTACACTAACGTCCCATGTTTGAGAACTTTCATTAGTTTTGGTACTGGTAATATAACTTTTCTCGCCGTCATCCCAACGTTCTTTGGTATCATACATCAAGCCATTCCACTCGTCGTGAGTGATCATGTCACCTGCTACAATATCAGTCTGAATATTAACGTTTGTTGTTGCCTCATAAAAAGAATTGAGTGCTTGAATATCATTTTGCAGTTCAGTAAATGCACCAGCACTTCCCAGTGCATCAATACTAATTCCTGTCACAGCCTGGCCCACACTTACACCACCCTGATTCAAACCATGAAGGTCTGTAACGCTAGTGGGTGCACTAAGCATGTCGTTGATATTTGTTCTGGCTTCGTTAAAGTCAGCAGGCAGAATCTGATCTCCAGCCTCCACCGCCTGCATGTCTGTACCGCCTGAAATTGGTAAAATTGGTCCTGAGGCCATTACTTAACTCCTATTACTGCCATAACAGTATCCCCGTCAGTATCTTCTAAACTTCTTCCAATAACTATTCGTGGATCATAGTATTTATCTTCTTTTAGTGCCATAGCGCAACCAGGTTGGCCTGCTGACACTAATCTTTCGCCTTTCTTGACGCTTCCTATTAGTTTTACTGGGGTTCTGCCCTGTAATGCTACTGGTAAACCTCCGCCAGCGTTCATGATATATGCAGGATTTGTGGATATTACACCAAACACATCTGGGCACATGGTGCGATCACACATTGTAATTTCCTTGCTTCCGCCCAGTTTCACAACTGTGCCTGGCTCATAATCCTCATCTGCCTCAAAGTTTTCTGCTAAGTCAGCGTATGTAGCTTCAAAATAGCTACCTCCCAATAGACTCCATTGGCCCTCTACTGTACCACTTTCATTTACATCACCAGTAGTAAGACAACGTGTAGTCAAACAACCATTAATATTAGCGTCATCCAAAGTAATGTTATTAAGGGTTATGTCATCGCCCGAGAGCAATACATTGCCTTGAATCTCTATAGTGCCGTCACCTGCAGGATCAGGTCTAATAACATCAGTAGTAACAGTCTCAACATAGATGCCTGCGTACCAGGTATCTTGTCTGCCAATGGTATATGCTCTGTCCTGTGCTGGTATGATGTCATTGTCATTACGAACAATATCAAATATTTCCACATAAGCATCTGATGGAACTAAAGAGCGTTGGCCCTCTACCCATTGATCTTCATACAAAGGATCAACCAATGCGCCTGATCCTTCACTCCAGGTAGATTTTGTTGCGAGTGGTACTTCTGCAACAGTGCCCTCTGAACTTTCTTGTCCATATTGTCTAAGGTTTAAGCCTGGCAATATTCTACCGCCATTGGCACTGGATATACCACCTACACCAGTGAGTTCAGGAAAATAGTTGATGTCCTCATACTCAGTCTTACTGGCGGCGTTTTTTATAGTGAATGAACTATGGTCACTAAAGATAGCCATAATGGTTTCTTTGCCATACTTGGTTTCTGTAGTGCCTTGGTTTACACTGCCCACATCACTGTCATTGTTGTAGACAAACGCAAGCACAGCCTTGGGTCCCTCTGTGCTTTCTAAAAATATGTTGCGTACTTTTGTACCGTATCTGCTGGGAGTACCCAGGCTGGTATCGTTGCTGTACTGACTTGAAAATTCGCCGCCGTATGCCGCTGGCTGATACTGTGTACCGTCCCATACATATAGTTTGAGATCTTCCTGATTAAAGAAGCCTGAACCTGTGCTGGGAGGAGTAATAGTACCGCCATCGCCGTCACCTGTACCACCGCCAGTTTCAGGGAAGTTGCCTTCCACAGTGATACCGGTCTGTGCTTTCCATTGTGTGCCATCCCAGACACGCATGATGTTGTCGCCCTTGTCAAACCACTGCTGTCCAATAAGCAGGTTATCAGGGTTGGGAGCGGCAATACTAGCAAAGTTCTCCAACTGACGAATAGTGTTTGTAGCAAAGTATTGTCCGTAATCAGCAACATTTCTGCCAATCAAACTCAGGCTATAACTGGTGGTATCAATTGTACCATCAGGTATAACAATGTTTACACTAGAGTCTGAGTTGGTAATGTAAAACGGCATACGGATATCCTATCTTTATGCTATTTATCCTTTTTAGATATTTTTAACGGAACGGGCCGCCGATATTACCAATGATGGTTATACAAACGTTTACAGTGCCAGTGGCATCTCTGTGAACTTCTGTACCATTCTTCTTGAATACTACTATGGTTCCCAGATCAAAACTGTACGTGTCCGGTCTTACCCTAGTAACTTTTTGTATAATCGTCGTTCCTCCAGTCCAATCCCAGCTACCGGTGGTAGTTTCCACTGAGTCCCACTCATAATCACCAGTACCTCTGGTAAGATTTATAGTTACGGTCGCTTCGACTACATCACCTACTGCATATCCGCATCCGTTTGCTTGCCCTGGGGTATATGCAACGTTTTGATTTATAGTAGCAGTTGGCTTGGTTCCAGTGGGTCCTGGATTCGTAATGTTAATGTTTACGTGATCATCAGCAAGGAATCCTCTTTTGCCTGTACAGGTACTAGTTGAAGCTGTGCCTGGAGGGCAATAGTTTCTGCGGAATCTGGAGCCTATGGTGCCACTAAAGGCTTCAGTAAATGTTCTAGTCCAAGTTTCTGTGAGAGTAGCATTTCTATTCACTGTGCCTGTGGAGAAGTTTTTATTCACAATATCAAATCTGCGCGCCGCGGGTTCTGGAGTTCTAACCCAATCACCATCATCCACTTGCGTTTGGGCAGTAAATGTAATTGTTACTGGAGCAACACCTGAAGTCCTGTTAGCAGTAACATTGGTTCTGATAGTGGGTTCTTCGTTACCTACATCTTCACCTTTGATCACAACATTTTTACTTACTGGTGTACTCACAACCCACTTCTTTTCTGCATTGCTAAGTGGTGGATTGCCATTTAGGATGTTATCTTGTATACATCTACCAGCACCCACATCTTGTGGACAGAACAACTTGTTGAGTTCTACAGGTATATTGATACCTTGTGCGCCAGATGGTGAACTAAATGTTCTGGTATATGAAAGGCCGCCTGGCGCAAATTGTCCTGAACTATCACCGTCCCATTTTGCTACAACAGGTCTGGTGTTGGGTATATAACCCACGCCTTCACTAAGTTGATAACCCACTTCCCAGGTGCCTGTTACACTACCATTTACAAGAGTAAGTTCGCTAGGACCAGTGATTCTTACATTGTAGAATTCTGGATCTTCTGCATCTGGATCAGGATCAGGACCAGGGTCGTCGTTGTCGCCACCAATGTTAACTGTAAATGCAAATGTATCATTGATAATACCACAAATATCGAAAATGCCGCCAGTTAAGCAACAATCACTATTAGGATCTTCAATATACTTGTTCATGGTAATGTTGTAGTTTCTTTCGCCATTAGTTGTGAATGGACCTATAGTTACTCTGGGGCCTGTAGTAGAATTAAGACTAGGTCCACCCCAGGAAATGCTTTCTGTTTCTCCGTTGTTTCCAAACGGATTTGTTGTCTCAGTAAATCCATTATTATCCCAACTATAAACAATTTGCATTGTCACAGTATCGCCAACCTTGGGTTGTGCTGGCGAAAGATTTACACCAGTTATTTGTAACTGCGGGCAAGTTGTGCTCGGACAGAAATCACATTTAGCATTTGCCTCTACCACACTTGCTGAATATTGAGTTCCACGATTGTTTGGATCAATATCGTTCTTTACGTCATGGTAGTAATATAGGAAAGGCCCACCGTTTTCGTTTTGCCAACGTCCCAGATAGCTACCACATCCTTTAGAGCTTTTATAACCACTACTATAGAAGCAAGTAGGTGGTGCTATAAGTTTGGGGAAACCATCGTCAGGCCCGCCGCCGTCACTGCTCCATGTAATTCTAACAGCGTTAGGTATTCTGACTGTGGTAGTCTTGACTTGGGTATCTGCAGGGCGACACTTATACTTGATAACAAATTTTGCAGTATAACTTCTGGTTACATTAGACGCGCTTACTGTGCCTGATCCAGCAAATGTAAGTGTTGGTGTTCCCTGGTTGAAAGTTGCAAGTGCACTTTTACTACTCGCTATTTCTATGCTATTGAACTCTAGTACGCCGTAAGTACCACTAGCTACCCATAGTACACTATCAAAATTATCAAATGTGGGCAAGTAACTTACTTGTACTGCTTCGTTATTTGTAGCACTTGTCTGAGTACAGATGTCACCACTAGCGAAGTTGCTACAAGCAGGTATGAATACCGGTGGGGTATTTCCATTAACCCTCTCTGGCTGGTTACAATTACCTGGGTCACCTGGACATGGTGTACCAACTGGAACATAGGTTTCTCCATCGGGACACAATTCCAAAGGAACATCGTCTACAGTATAAACTACTGTTTTAGATGTTTTTTCTGGTTTAGCAGTATAGCCCGAGGGTACATTGCCAGCCAAATCAAATGTAACTGTGCAACGATATTGTTTGCCATCTGCAACATAAGTAATAACACTTCCTGTGCCGCCAGTTACAGGAACCCAGGCGTTAGCATTGTTCCTGAACTCCCAGAAGTATTTGACTGTGCCAGTTACTCTGTCGCTTGTGCCAGGAATAGTAGGCCAAGCTCCAGGAAGATTTTGCACTGTTGCTGTTAGTTTACCATTACCTAAATTTTCGTCACAGCAATTATAAATTATGCCTATGATTTCTTCTTCACATCTATTTGTGGGATTATTATCGGCATACTGTGGATTACAGCAATCGCGTTCTGCGGCAGTATAGCATGGTAAATTAGAAGAATTTCCTTGCCATGTTTCATTGCTTGATGTAATAGTAAAATTAGGTGCCTGTAATCCAGTGAGCTCCTTACCTGTGGGACCATCGTTACCTCTGACTGTGCATGAAGCACTGCCAAGAATTACCTGGAATACATCGCCTTCGTTCCAGCGGGCATTGGGTGGTATTACTATGGGTTCACCGTCAACACCGCCTGCGTTTACAATCTGAGCAGGCAGTCTGTTGGAACCTCTGAGGATTTTCCACTCTCTCTGATCGCCACCAGAAAAGTTGTAGGGGTCACCATTCTGTGTGCTCCAATCCCTGTTTACATTCTTCCAGGCAACGTCATCAATGTTGTTTACCACAGCATATACTTCGATTGTATAGGTTTGTGATGAATTTCTACACCATTGGCTAACATCTTCCCATATATCCCCACAATTAGCATAATTGTAGCAAACAAATTCGCCGCCATCACCAGTGGGGCCTGAAATAAATCCTTTGCTTCTGACAGTACCATTAACATACCAAATTAGTTTGATGCCAGTGGTGCAACCACCCACATTATAATCGCCCCAGTCAACACTACCAATTCCACCTACATTTAGTCTAACATCACTGTATGGGGCACAATCTGTGAAACTGGGCAAATATGTCGTGGGGCAAAAAGTAGGTTTAAGTTTACTTCCTGATCCAGTTTTGGGATTAAAGTTTGGAACAGAACTAGCACAAGCTGATCCAGTTATGTATATATCACGGAAGAACTCTTCACCATTTGCCTTACCAAATTCTGCTGTGTTGCTGTAGCCGGATCTGCCTGTATAATGATTGTCACTAGTTAGATCTCCACAAGTAAACTCGCCCGGGTCAGAACTAGGTACTTTATCGTATACCTGTGCATCTGAACAGCCATTGATTGACATGTTCCAGTCTATGGGTGATGGAAGGTTAGCAGTTTCACCTAATTTAAATTCTCCTATCAGGAAAATTCTATCCTTGGGACCTGGACCTTGTGTGCCAATGTTCCAGGGAGGTCTGGGACTGCTTACATCATTGTCAGTTCCGAAGTCAAACTCATTAAAACCTGGAGGAGGATCTTGGAACTTGGGATCTCCCCATAGGTCATTACTTGCACGGATTTGCAAATATAATGATATTTTGTTTACTGTATCATCTGCTGGCAAATAAGTAGATCCTGACCCATTGTAATAACTTCCGTCACCGGTCTCTTGCCTGTAGGTCATTGCTACACCATTTGTGCCATTGCCTGCGCTCACAGGATAGTAGCCTGTGTCAATGTTAAAGATTTTTTCTTCGTCTGGTGTATTATAATCCTTCCAGAACGGTAATGGAAGTAAACCAGTTTCAGTGATTACTCCGTTAGTTTTATATTCTACTTTATAATACCATTGTGCTACGACGCGCATTTGCGCATTACAGTCTATGTCAACACCAGCAGATAACTCTCCGTTTTCAAATTTTTGACAATTACCAGCGCGTACAAAATTTTGACATTCAAATGTAGTACTGTTGTTGGGGCAACATTCATCATATAATGCCTGAAAATCCTGACCAGAAAAGTCAATGGCATTATCTTTGCCCAGTGTTCTGTCTGTTCCTACCGTGGCAGGTGCTACACTCACCCAGTTTTCAACTGTGATGGGAACAACTTTTTTACCATCCAATTGGGTGCTTCTGGTAAACACTCCGGCTTTGGTTCTGTCAAATGTTTGTTCTAGTGTATTTGGATTGTCTATTAAGTATTCACCAACCCTAACTCTACCATTGTTAATACCAGGACCGCCACCTTCTCTGAGTGAAGGAAACTTCAATGCTCCACATTCTGTGGTGTCACCAATCGATACTTTAATTGTTTGCTCACATACTGGACAATCTGCCGAACATTCTGCTGTGAGTTTAGACCCTGGGACACCAGCAGAACCATCAGTACCTGATGAGGAATTTGTTACATCGATCTGTGTTATGCGAATTTTTATAGTAACAGTACTTGGGTCTTGATCCCTGGCTCCCCATTCTACAATATCTCCCACAGCATAACCATCGCCACCTCTAAATACGCCAGCTGGACTGCCGGCGTTTCTGTTTACTTTACCTACATACCATTGTTGGATATCACCACCATCATCTACACAGCCCTTGGTCATATCTACTCTGCCACCAGGGCCCAAAGTGGAATTTTGATATCTTTTGAAACTCAAAGCAGGATAAAAATCATCCCCTGAGCTAGTTAGATTTCTGATTTCAAATGATTCAATTGGTAGAAAGTCACCCTGACTATCTTCCAATGGGCTATTTGTTGGTGCACACTCATAATACCAGTTCCAGTTATTGCCATTAACAGTTGCTGGATTTTTACCTCCATCTCCTGCAAAACCTGTAGTCGTAATAGTTTCTATAAGCCTGGGATCTGGGTAGGGATTTATTATTTCAAAATCTGTTACCCTGCCTGTTTCCACAGTAGGCCCTAGGCGTATTTGTTTACGGTCTTCACCGTTACAATATTGATCTTGCACACACAAAACTTCATCCAGGAAATTAAATACTGTCTGGTAATTACAGCCAGGATTGTCCCAGGCGTCATAGTTACAACTAATACTTGTACCAGACATGCCATTGATTTCCCAGTATGCCACATAAACCCAGTGACAAGTACCAGGATCGTCCACAGTCTGATCTTGATAGCTAGTTGCTAGATAATCGTCTTTGCTAGTGTTAACCGTCAAATCAAATACTGCTTCGCCGTTTACTATGGGAACATTGCGTTTTACAATCTGAGCATTGTTACTATCTCTTACCCACTGATTCTCTCTTCCACTGGGCGGACCAAACACTGCACATGGCCACCACCTTCTGATGCTTACCTTTGCTGATCCTGTGGTGTTACATCCACTTGCATTGTTTACTCTGTAACTAAATCTTATAGTAGTAGCTTCGTTAGTCTCCACATTTAGATTATTGTCGCCACCACACGCTATACTCAGGTTATTACAGGTGCTACCCACAGGTCCAACTGGTCCAACTGGTCCAGTTCCGCCCACTGGTCCTGTTCCACCAGTTCCCCAGTAACTGAAGAATCTCATGGTTTGGTTATCTATAGCAGACGAAAATACATCTTCTTTAGTGAGTCCGGGAATGGGCTGTAATGTCTCAGGATCCAATATATAGGTCCTTGCTACAATACGCCAATAGAACTTTCTGCCTCTGTGCGGAGCTTCATCAAAACATATTTCCTGGGCTTCGTCATCAGTGATGGCTCCAAGCTGTGCTGGCAAATATGACATTATGGGTTGTATATCATTTAAAGGTGAGTTTCCATTCAGGTCGCCGGTCCAGGGCTGATCTTGTGGGTTGGTTAAATTTCCTAATTGCCTTATAACCTTAGGACCTACTATGGGTTCCAGCCTGGGATCTGAATAATCTACCAAATCAACTACGGGGTTGCCCAGGACATCATTGATGGGTCCAGCTAGGCCATCTTTAACTTGATATAGAACACAATTAACATATCTTACATAGATAGGTGGAGTTTGACTGCCTATGTCACCTACCAAACTTGGCCAGTTGATGGTAAAGCGATTATTAAATTGTGATTTGTATGGTGTTACAGTATCGATTGCATTGCTATTCGCAAAGCCTCTGACATTGTCAGTCTGATTGGCAGGACTCCATCCAAAGTAAATGGTATCAGCAATCTGGGCGACAGAGATTTCGGGTTTGTCTACGGTGATTGTGCCGTATCTGGGTGGCACCCTGGTATTGATAAAGAATGATAAATCTATTTCTGAACTTACTTGATTCTGGCAAAACTTTTTAAAGCTACTAACACCACCTCTACTAAGCTCACCACCAGGTGAGGTTGCCACATCATATATTAACTGAAGAGTACGATCCAACCCATATTGTAATACTACTATGCCGCCTCTGCTTAATTCAGCCGCCGCCGCTATTTCAATGTTCTGTAATGTTTTTGTAATGCCTATGCTATCTGCTTCGTTAGCCCATACGCCCAAGCCATTTATTTCTGCTGGACGACCTAAAATTTCCAGATATTTGTTATTAATGGCTGTAGCGTTTGCATTTTTAGGTTGTTTGCACAAGAGCGCAAAACTTTCAAATCCGTCCCTATATCTGATATAACAATTTTGCCAATATATTGCTTCTACACCATCATAAGTTGCATTGGCAACATCATACCAATATTCTAAACCATCCTGAGCGGCGGGTCTGCCTAATAAACTTGTATATTGATTGTTAATGGCCTGGGCTTGGGCATCTTTTGTTTGTTTTACAAAGTTTCCAGTTTTAGAATCTCCATTGTTCCATGTAACCTTTGCGCCTTGATCATAAACTGCCAGATTGTCCTCTGTGGTGGGGTTGGTACAGTTTTCTTCTGGCCCTGGGCAAGGAACAATAATTTCTTCATAGCCTCCCAGAGCGGGATTTCCCGCATTACTGCCATCTGAACATGGCAACCATCTCCATAGTCGCATGCCAGCAAAATCAGATATGTCAGGTTCTGAATCTGATATTTCACCAGACTCTGGTTTTGGACAAACAAGATCCTCAACACTAGCGCCGCCACCTGGGCCACTGGGTCCGTTTGGCTGTCCTAAGAAATTCCACAAATCCTTGAGCTGGACATTAGTGCTGGCGCTGGTGCCGGCGCCCTGATAGAAATCATTTCTGTTCCATACACAATCACTTCCAGAACCGGGAGTGCCGTCGTCTTCACCAGCATCCCCATCACATGAACCTCGTATTTCAACTACATTGTTTGCAATTTCATCTGCAAATACATTTTCAAATTGTGCGATCATTTCCGTGCTGGATGATCCGCCATTGTCATATATCTGTTTGGTATAATACTGAAATTCTATGTCTGAGGGTGGTCTACCAAGTCTTACGAAGAACCTTGAAAAACATGCGTCAGCCGACCGTTGAAGAACCTCATCTGTCGTAGACGATTGATCATAATCTCTTACTAAATCAACGGCCCTGTTATTTGCTGTAATGTTGTAAATTAATGTAACATCTTTTTCCACAGTGTATTGCAGAGTGCTAGTGCTTGACTCAGTGTTTGTAGGCTCAATGGCTGTTACTTCAACGCGAGCATTTGTATTTTTGGAGTTCTCTCCGGGCACTTGCATTTCAAATATATCACCAATGGCATATCCATCGGTTCTATACAGATAATTACCAGGACCAGCAAACTCATTGCCAACCAGTCTAGGATCTACTATCCACCAGTTTATGGGAGCCGGACCACTTACACTATTACTACTAGTTCCTATAGAAGTTACTTCCCAGGTACCACCTTGTGCACCACCACCAAAACTTAAAAAACTACTTTTAAAACTATTGCCTACTTTGTATCCATCACCAGCGGCTGTGATTCTAACTGATGTGAGTCTGCCGCCGGAAATAGTTTGAGCAAAATTTGCTCCAGAGCCGTCGCCACTTAAATCTGTAAAGCCCAAACCATCATCACGAATGCCTATGCCAGATGATGTAATTCTGACGCCAGTAATTGGACCACCAGATTTAAGATTACATCCTTGTGTTATGTTTGGCAGGTAAGGTATGCCCGTGGTTTCATTGGCTTGGACACTGCCAGTATAGCCTATGATATAAATATAGTTCCCGGGTTGGGCTTGCCCTTCGCCCAGACTTGGTCCTGCTACATGAACTGCTTGTATGTTTGATAATGAGGTAGTTTCCCATCTGTCTGGGCCAATACCGAACGGTAAACAACTTGTGTACCAGTTGAAACCCTGATTATTATCAGGACAATAATTTCCATTATAGTTTGGGAATACTGTGGGGCTAGGACAAGGATTGAGTAATTTACTGCCAGTAATTATACCACGTTGCTCAAATCCTTCAACAATTAGTGATTTTTGTTCAAAACTGGGTTCGCAGGACACCTTAGTCTCCTAACTTAGCTTTGAGAGTTTCTACTTCCTGGGTAAGTTCTTTGACTGCCTCGATCAGCACGCCTACAAGTGCACCATAGTTGACAGCTTTCATACCATCTTCACCATCTGTCACAACTTCGGGCACTACTTCTTCCATTTCCTGTGCTATAACACCAACGTTTCGTGTGCTGTCTCTGAGTAGTTCATAACTTACGCCACGCATGGCATTTACTTTCTGCAAACCATTGTCAATGGTTGATATATTCTTCTTGAGTCTGGCATCTGAGCTAGTGTTTTGTCTAAACGCAGTAACATCACCATCTGCTACAAGGCTACCATTATTGCTACTGCCCAGGCTTCTAAGGAATATACTACCGCCATGCTGTATCTTACCTTTTGTGTTTAATAAATTAGCACCAACTGTTTGTATACCAATTTCTAAATCATTGTTGGAAGAACTTGAACCCATGGTAATTTTACCCAAAGTTCCTTCCAGCTGATTTACTTTATTTTTAAACATGAGCTTATCAGCATCACCTCCGCCAATACTATCAATGCTCTCCACATAGATAGCATGAGTCGTTGGATCAGTTTGATTACTCTTTACCCTCTTGATTCCAATCCTACCAGTGTTGACTGTTCCAGTAGGAAGTTCCTGTAAGTCATTAGTAAACAGGTTATCTGCTACTGCTAACCAATCTAAGCCAACATCACCATTGGGGCTTTTTAATAATCCACCACTATCACCAACAGGCACACCTGTTACACCGTTACCCCCATAGGGTGGTCCCAGTGCTACGTCAAGTTCAACTTCATTAAATCCAAAGCTATCACGGTTAGCACGGTTCTGTGTAACAATAATTGCACTATCACTTGGTGTATTAATGGTACCAACTACTCTGCTTGCGCCGCCATGTATGCGTAATTCATAATCTCCCTGCGTAACCTCGCGAGTTTGTAAACCTGTGTCGAATGGTTGCTCTACGCTAGCAGTAAGCATATTATAAACACGCTCATCTGAATACCATAAGTTATTACAGCCTGTGCCCTCAATGATATCACAGGTTGTGAAATCACCAAAGTTTATTTCAATATTACCATTGCTATCGATATCAATGCCGTTACCCAATCTTAGTTCTATGGTTGCTTGTCTGTTAGAAATAGCATTTGCATCAGGATAAAAGTCTCTACTAATATCAACTATAACTCCAGGCCCTGCTAATATTTCATTGAATACGGCACCGTTATCAAGCCAGTATAGTTGACCGTCATCATCACAAACTAATCTGCTATTACCTGATCTGCTACTTGGGAACACATAGTTTGTGTCGCCTTGCACATTGCCCACGCTGAGTGTTTCATAAACATAGGCTTCGTCCACATATATAGCAGATACTGGTGCAGTCTCATTACCAATAGTAACGTTATCGCCTTCAATGATAAGGTTGCCATCTATCTCAATTTCATTTACATAGATGTTTGTGATAGGGTTATTGTCTGTACCTATGCTAACATTGTTACCGTTGGGTATAAGAGCATTGCTTAAAAAGATATCATTTACATAAAGACTGCGGAATATGTTAAATGGGCCGCCTAGGTCATATGTGATGTTAGCAACTGGCACGTTAGTTTGGCCATGATGAAACACATTAGCCGCGGCAATGTTTGCGCCGTCAGCGAAATAACTGCCAACGTTTAGTGCATAACTTGTTTGAGCACGTTGAGCCAGGCTAGCAATTGGGTATTCAGCAGTAGCATCTTTACGCATATTCAAGCCGGGCTTGATAGTTGTACCTATGCCGCCTGGCTGAGATAGTTCGCCGTACCAGTTTAAATTTTCCTCTTCGGAATTTGTTGTTGCATCCTTGGCAACAAATGTGGGATTCCTGCTCAGTACGCCTATTAGTGTTTCTGAACCGTACAATGTCGACAGAGTACCATTTATAATGTCAATACTATTTAGACCATCATAACTTTGAACAATAGCCAATACAGGAACATCCCTGTCATCGCTTTCACGTCTGAGAAAAATGTTACGGATTCTGGTACCATACAGCAAGGGCGAGCCTTGCGGAATAGTATTGTATGCACTGCTAATTTCTCCAGCGTAACTGGTATCGATCCACATACTATCATAGTAAATTTTTAGTTTACGGATAGTCTCATCAAAGTACATGTTGCCTTCTGATACACTGCCGCCTGGCGTGCCTTCAGATATTGGTATGTTTGTGATTGCTACCCAAGCATTTCCATTGTAGACTTTCATGATACCATCTGAAGTATCATACCATAATTGTCCAGTTAAGGTTGTGCTAACCTGAGGAGGAGTACCATCAGCAAAATTTTCCAGCATGTGGATGAAGTTTGTGTCAACTGGTTCGCCATAGTCAGGAACATTTCTACCAGGCAACGTAACCGCAGTTTCAGTATTAAATTGCGTATCACCAATATAAAATGTTTTATTACCTGATGTAGTGTTAATAACGTATGGCATTGATTATCCTCAGCTCAACTGGATTCTAATTGTATAGATGATCTCAATGATTCTGTTCTGAGACTTTTGCACAGGATGGAAGATTACATGAGTAAGCATAGTACTAGTGTTGATTGGTACTTCGTTGCTTGGGTCTGAAGGGTAACTAAAGATACTCATCTCATCAAAAATGTAATCGCCTTCGTTGGTTGTGCTTGAGTCGAACAAGTCCTGATCAGCAGGCTCATCATAGCCCAGGGTACAGGTCATCTTGATATCTGTATAACTTGGTCCAGCAATAATATCAATCTTGTCAAGCTCGTTGTTGACAGTGTTGATAGTTTTATAATATGTTCTGCTGTAAAGGTTTGCACCGGATTCATATGCTTCGCTAACGCGAGGCGATTTGTACAATACTTTACCAGTGGTATCAACGCTGGTGCCACCGTTACCAAAGGCCATGTACTGAATGTATGCGCCCGACCCGTTATTGAGGGCGTTCGCAATTAAGTTAGCCATGTTGCCGTAGTGGATGGCGTTGCGTTGGTTGAGCAGAGTCTCGCCTGTTTCCTTGTCACGAATAAGTACGTGACCTTCTACGTGGATGCCAGCCGTCTCATTGGGAATGGTTTTAGGCTGTTCTGGCACTGGAGTCTCCTGATTTTTGTTTTCTTCTGACATTGTTGTATTTATCCTTTTCCATTAAGTACTTACATTACATCAGGTATCTGATTCTGTTTCTACACCATGTAGGAACTTCATGATGCTATTTGTGTCTGTGCTATCAGTGTTGGCTAAATCAGCCAAGCTCAGTGCTGGGAACCCTGTAGCATTAGCGTAATCCCATGGGATATTATTGAGATCAATAGTATAGGTTACAAGAGTATTGCTCATGCCAGCAATAATCGCCTCGTTGACCCAAATATCGTCCTCAACAATAATTGTATTTGATCCTGCTCCCACTGCTTCAAAGTATTCTGCCTCATATCTGCCTGGCTCAATATGTAGTGTTGGGGTGTCGATTTCATTGATTACAAAACTTCTGCCTGAAATTTTCAGGTAGTCTCTAAGTATTGTGGGTGTCTGTGGATCCACTTTGGTCCATACCTGATCAACTATAGCTTCCACTGTGGGTAATCCAAGATTGTTAATTGTGTTTGCCACAGCATGTACGTTCTGACCATTGATGCTGGCTATAGCCGTGACATTTATATTAGAATCTATCACTGGATTATATAATTCAGTTATACTAATATTACCTGTGGCAGTGCCTAAAACATAAACATTACTTCTGACCATTGCAAGGGGATCATAATCTTCATTGCCGGCGGGTATCAATTGCACATTGCTAATTACATTGCCGTTTCCTTGTACCTGTTGACCAATAATGCTTACATTAGTTAAAGGTTCTTCCAGTACAATTATGTTACCCTGGAGAGTTTCGTCAATCACAAGTTGTATAGCGCCTTCCGCAAAATCTGTAGTTATCTTAACAAAACTTGCGCCTTGTGGAACTTCACAATCAACAGTTAATCTTGCTTTACCTTCTTCAATATATGTAATGCTTGACACATTGCAAGTTTGTTCAACTAGATTACCATAGTCCCAACCTGGTTGCCAACCATTTACAACGTTTCCTTCTGATACTACTTGTAAATCAAACTGGGAAATTACATTTGCATTTGCAACTTCACTAAGCATTGGATACACATTGGATTCTGTGCCGCCGTAATTGTCATCGTCCCAGTTGTAAATCTGTTCGTATCTAAAGCCCTGATCCAACCAAATGTTTCTCCAGGGATCAATGTCATTAAACTTGTTAGCGTCACTTCCGTCCCAAACTTCAACATTACCACTAGCATACCAATCCTGTATGGTTGTGCCCTCTGCCCCGCGTTGGAACTGAGTAATTACTCCAGTAGTTTTGTTTTTGCGTTCATACTTGACAAGTTCTGATCCATCAATCCACATATAACCAGGTTTACCTGGCAATGGGTCAGGTACTAAACTTGGATCTGTCACAACAATTTCTTCAGACCAAGTATAAAGATCCTCTGCTAGCAATGCTCTATCTCTGACCCTGCTATAATCAGTTTGTCCAAACAGACTTTCAAATATCTGGAATTGTACTGGGTTAGCGTTCTTGTTGAGTGCCACAGTTAAGTATATTGTAGTTGACAGTGGGTCGTATCCAGTGCCACCGTTTAAGACATCTATGCTGGCAATTTGTGGCCAACTTGCGCCGGCTGGCCATCCATCTGGAGGCGATTGTAAATTAAGTTGGAATGAGGCATTGGCGCCTGAACCACTTGCATCCACTGCTTCAATACTTACTGCTCTGCATGTGCCATAACTTCTGTTAATGAGATCTTTACTGAGATTTACATTAGCAATAGTACCACCACTAAATTCAATATTACCATTCAATCCTATAACTTCAGAGCCAGTGGGAGGATCTATATCGTCCTTGTCATTTCCTATGACTGTGTTTGCGCCATCCACAAAATGTATATCTTCAATACCTATGGGGATCACTGCTGTTTCTGTATTGGTTACGCAGTTTACAATGAACGTTTCATAAGGGTCAACTTGTACTAGTTCTTCGGGGCGTTCTTCGCCATACAATACTCTGAGGAAACTAATGCCGTCAAAACCATCATAGTCTCTGTCATTTCTCCTGAGGTTAACCTCTGGTGGTGGCTTGAAGATGCCAACATAGTTGTTGACTTCCTGTACCACATCCCAGTAAAACTGTTCATAATCCTCTGTGCCATAACCAAATATTGTCTGGTAGTCGTATGTGGGATCACTGCCAGGTACTACTTTGGTAAACACATTTGCGTCCAAGGTCTCTCCCTGCCAGCCGCCACCAACTTTGTTTTTAAGCAGAGCAAGTGTAAAGTTTAGGTTACCTGACTCTACTATGTCGTACATTATATCAACATTTGTTTCTATCTCAGTGTATGGTGTTTCTTGCAAGTCCCAGTCAGTAGCCTTCCAGCCAGTGCCTGCGCTTACATACTTGTTTGACTTATATAAGTCAAATGTAGCAGATAATGTTTGGTTTGCTCTGCGTACATAACTGTTAGCAGTATAAGTGGCATCTGCCTTGAACACAGTATAATTATTTTCTATATCCAGGTTAAACTGATTTATAACACCTGGATCAAACTTAAATATTCTGTCAATAGCTCTGACGTTGGCGTTAGAGGCTACCTCTCTGACCGTTTGTGTAGTAAGATTTACGATGTTGTTTGTAATGCTGTTTTCAAGTGGTACTGTATTTGCGTTCCACAGATACTCAGTAAACCTCCAGTTTGTTCTGTCATAGGTAAGGTTAGTAGTAATGTGCCTGATAGGATCATCAGCCTTGTTGGGCACACTAAAGTAATTGACATAATTTGGATCTGTAGCCATGATCTCTCGATCTGACTGGTTAAAGTCATCCAATATTCTGATAGTGCCTGTGTTGGGATCAGGATATGGAGGCTTGTCAAAGTCACTCACACTGCGTAATCCAGCGTTAGGGTTAGTGCCTCCGGGGCCGCCGTCGTTGTTGCCATCAGGGCCTGGTCCTGGCAGACCTGGTATACCTGGTACACCACTGCCTATGTCGTTGTAATCACCATCGCCAGGAATGATATCACCGGGCATAATTGTACCAATGATCTCCATGGGCGGTGACTTACCGTCTCGGTACTCACGCACCTTACTTGAGTATGGCTTGGCTTCATCCATGTAGTTGAGGATAGCTTCATAATTGTCTGGCTTAAAGCCTGAGATCTGTATGAGGTCAACCTCTTCTTTTTCTACATACAAGTAAGAAGTTTTAAATGCCCAATCCAATTGCTTTTGTTCCATGTAAGCATACTTGAGCATCTCAAAGAATAAGATGTTCCAGAAGTTAAAGCGTTGGAACAAATCATTGCTGAAAAGATTGAGTATATTACGGATCTCCAAGCTCATTTGGCTATTTGTTTCGTCAGTAAAAACATTGTCCTTGAATCTAATAGTATCATTTACAATGGCTATCTGATCAAATTGATTGTTTTCCAGATTATAAATCCATAGTTGAGGTTCTGCAAGTTGTGTATCGCCCTCTACTTGTACCACAGTTCCGTCTGGTAAATTTACTAGTGCATCAAGATCTGATACAGTTTCAACATTAAACACAGGCTTATAACTGTCGTCGTATCTTACTGGCTCGTTGGTATTCTCGTCCACATAGATTACACTATAATATGTAACACGCTCAATGTACTGCCAGGTATCTTCTGCTGGCAGATCAATGTTCCAGGTTGGGAAGTCAGTATAGAGTTTGAGGTTAGCAAATATTTCGTTCATGACATACGCCATGGTACGTCTGGCTTCCTGAATGTTTACAAACATACCCTGGCGTGGTCTGAACTTAGCACCGTAACTCATTACGCTACTCAAGCCTGGGTCAGGCACTGCCTCACCCACTAGGTTCTCGCCTGCGAGACTGTCTGTTAGTTTGAGGGTGATGTTCTCAGGTATTACGCTGTTATCATCATCCTCACGAATAAGTTTCCAAGCCGTGTGCTTGATACCATCTGGGTCCAAGTCTCTGGCTAGGTTGATCTGTACATGGTTGCCTGAGTCTCTGAGTACGTCACTCAAGTTGCTAAACATCACTGCATTGCTACTCAGGAAACTGATCATGTGGATACCAAAGCCTACTGGATCGCTAAGGTATCTGGCAATTGTACGAGTGTCATATTTTCTGTTGCGAGTCTCTCTGAGTCTTGCATCAACAGTAGTACGGTTCATTACCCAGTAGTAATAAAAGTTTTGATACTCTTGCTTGACTGGATCCCAGCGGCGTTCTGTTATAAACTGATCAAGCCATCTGGGTGTGCCATCACCATTCCAGTTTTGTGGTTTGGCTCTACTTTCCACCCACTCACAAATAATAATAGTTGAACCTGGGAACGCTCTGCCCCAGTTCTTCCAACGATCTACATTTGCTCCTTGTTCATACCATTGATATCTGATACTGCTTGTATCCCACCATACTGAACCTACCTGCTTGGGACCAAACTGATGACGTTGTGCGTTGTATACCACAGGATCGTTTTCTGATATGTAATCGATTTCCTTGTCTATAAAGCCAGGGAATACGCCTTTGAATGGATCCCAGGGATACAGGTCAGTTGTTCTAGCACCGGACTTTGGATCATATATAATACTGTTATGAATATATCTGGTGTCTACCATGGGTGTTTGCCATAGCCTAGGCTGACCATTTTCTACATAAGCCCAACCTCCGTTTATAAAACCTGGCAAGGCAAGCTCTATGTTTGCTTTGGTGTCCTCAATGGTTACACTATCCACCCAGAGTTTACTATCACTGCTAACATAGGCATTGGACTTTAAACTAATATCTTTATAGTATTCAGCAAAGTTAAGAGTGTCTGCTTGAGCAAATCTTCTGCTCTCAAATATAAATGCATCTACATCCTGTTTTACACCATTAAGTTTGACCTCCTGTCCAAATATATTAGTGATATCATATTTGTAAAGTTCATTGATGGTCTTAAACACAGGTCCATCACCAAACACACTGTTGGGGTCTGTTTCGATACTATCAATACAAAGTAAACTTAATACTGCGGCATCAAACTTACTCTCTTTGGTATTGATTGGCCTAATGTCATCTGGATTTGGAAGTGTAAATGTTTCCTGAGTCAATCCAAACTGTTCTGATTCTTGATATATCTTTTCCAACTCAGTTTGTATCTGTGAAGTTGTAAGATTGGGCGAGCTTAGTGTTGCTTGTATACACAATGCTCCTGCCGCATAGTCACCACTGGGGATACCAAACCAATCCAAGCCATTAAATCTTATGCCTGGATAAACACTGTCCAGTGTTAGTGTGGGTATGGGACCTTCGCCATCCACATTCCATCTAATGTCTGGTGGTAGATATCCTACATCTTCTAAACCTGTGTTAGCCGCTCTGACAAAACTCCTGGGTCCATCTAGATCAGTTACGTTGTCAGGTAGTCCCAACTTCTCCTGTGCGTCACCTTCCTCACTACAATCAGGAACATCTTGTGCTGTCAGGAACACCCTAGCACCCTGGCCGCCACTAGAGCGTTCTGGTATTCTAACACTTGTTGGAATACCTGTCTGAGGATCTATCACAAACTCTTTTGTTTTGGGTTGAGCACTTCCGTCCTCTAGAATTACATAAGTTGTGGGATCATAAGCACCAGGCGAACCCCAATATGCCGCTGTAACAGGTGCTCCGTTGGAGTCAGAAATAATTTTATATTCACCCACGTTAACCCAGTCTGGATGCTTTGCACCCTGGCTTGCACCAGAGGAAGTGTCTCCGTTAGTGCTAAGACCAAAGGGGGCTCTGGGCTCAGATCCGTCCCAATATTCTGGATGATAATAACCATAAACAATATTATTTCTTAGTGGATCCACGCCGCCCAATGCATTGCCATCGCCTTTGTTTACGTTATCATAAACTCCTGCGGCGCCATCTATTGGGTTATCAGCCAGTTGTGCGGCGGCTTGTATGGGTCCTTTTACACCCAGGAGCTCAACATCATATTCTAATGGAATACCAAATGTCAGGTCACTTGGGAAGATTCTGTAAAGTCCTCTGTCCAGGAGTTTCAAACTCACAATACCACCGTCTACGTCCACTTCTGATACCAGGAACTTAGCAACACGCTGTGGTCCACCCAGAGAACGGTAGCCGCCCACACCAGGATCGCCTGGTACTGCTGTGTAGAAGGGATCGTCAGGATTTAAATCACCATCTGGGTCTCCGTCAAGTCTTTCTGGAATTACGCCTACTATGCCTGACACTGTTGCTTCTGTTTTGGGTATGCCATAAGGCGCCACAGGAACAAACGTTGGGCCAATGGGCTGGAATAACTTAGCGTACTCCACAGTAACATTGCCGGCGGCCATTTCACTAGCAACTTTGTTTATAGTGCTAGCATTAAGGAAAGCTCTGTTTCTAACAATAGGCATGTTAAGTGCTATGGTGTCGTTATTGCTTGCGTTTTTGCCTATCATGTGATCGCTAACTAATAAATCTGGTAAACTGCTAACCACACTAGCATTAGCACCTGTGCCTGTGCTTACTAATCTAATATATTGTCCGTTAAGCACAGTGCTGGTCTGTGGCATGCCAATCACTGCTTTGTATTCAGTGTGTTGGAGTTCGCCATATATAGTACCAGTTGCAATGTCAATAGTGGGATAGTTTCCGTCTACTGTATTGCCACCATAAAATATCTGACATGAGTTTTCACGATTTACACCACCTGCTTGTAGTTCTATAGATTGAGTATTTGAAATCCTGTAATAATCGGTAACAATATCAATATAACTTTCATTGACTGTTTCATCCGCAGTTTGTGCAACAATGCTAGGCTGATCATATCTGAAAACATCTGAAGATCTAAGAATAACAGGATCAAACTGATTGAGAGCATTTACTGTCTTTTGAGTTCTATATGCCTTATCACTATGCTTATCAATAATCTGTATCTTTGGTGGTCTGCCAGGATCATATCCAATGCCATAGTTTGTCATTGTGATCTCTGCAATACCGCCATTCATATCTAACTCACTAACAAACGCGGCGGCACCAACACCAGGAGTACTACCATCTCCAATAATGATATCAATCCTTTGAGGGTCAACATAACCTGCACCTGCTACATCAATACAAAGTCTTGTGAGTGGGCCTTTGTTTGAGTTAACAGGTGTACCACCAACAAGTCTTAGCCTGTCACCTACTCTGTATCCTTGTCCTGCACCGCCCAGTGTGATAGTTTCTGTGGGCAGGAACATGGCACCGTTAGGCAAATCATTTAGTGAGTCTACACCAGGTTCGTCATCATCTGCATCCTTCTTGAGATACTCCTCACGATAGGTGGGATTGTTCCAAGCGTTCTTATCAAATGTTACATCAACAAGTCTGCCTGTGCCAGGGAACAAGGGATCTGTGTAAGGAATCTTGACGCTTACATTACCTGATCCTCCTAAACTACCTGCTGGCACAAAAGTACTTGTAATACTCTTGGTGTTCTCAAAACCACGGTTAACGTGGAAGTCGCCCACTTGCTGGAATATGCCGCCACCACAGCCATTTGCTACACTCCAGGGACTATTATCACAACTGCTAATAACCAATCTTTTTATTGAAGTACTACTTCCAGGATACTTAATATTGTTTTCGTCATTTCTTATGATAGCTCGTACACCAAACTTACCACAGTTGATTTGTGTTTTAATATCTTCAAGCGGGCTACCGTTTCTGAAAACAATCTTGCGTTCGTTAATGAATAGTTCTGTGCCATCTTCTACGCTTGCCGCCTGTAATGCGGTAAAGCTCGCTTCAGGAGTTGGCTGTCTGAGATCTAATCTAGCGGCTGGGCCAGCAGGAACGTAGGAACCTTTCTCATCTATTTTGAGAGGTTGTATTGTCATGTCTGGCACAGGAGAATATATTAAATCTTGTGCTATGGGCTGTAACTGATCTGGTAACAATACCGTCTCTTGAGATTCATTTACACTGTTTGAAGTTGCTTGTTGTAACCTTGGGGCAGTTCCAGGGGCAGTAGGATCAAATGGACCTCCACCAAAAAGGAATCCTGGTACGTTACTGTTTACAGGACTGCTTATGAAACCATTATTGGTAATGTTCTGAACTCTTTTGCCTTTGGTATTAAACGAGGAAGCAATACCTCTGGGGTTATAATAGGTGTTACGATATGTTTCATTTAGATTGCTAGGTACATCCTTGCCAAATGCCTCGTCTCTGACATTATACGTCTTTAGTGGCTTAGGCGTTCTTGCGACAATCTTGAGAGGCTTGGCCAATGTCTTGACTGAACCACCAGTTACTCTTTGTGAAGTGGCATTTACATACCTGCCATCCTTGAGTGGTATTTCAAATCCATACACCAATGGGTTTTTAACTTTGCGTTTGCGTATTTTAAATGTGCTGGGTAATTGGTCATAATTACCAGTAAGTGGATGATTACTGTAGCCACTGTAGTTTCCAAACTTCTCAAACTGACTAAGATATTCTTGCCAGTTAGGATCGCCTGTGGGACCTACCAAATTCCTGTTGCTCATTCCATAAGCATTGAACGCACTAAAGTCTTTGTTGTTGATTGCTAAACGAACGCTGTCATCCACACTACTGGCACCGCCAGTCAGGACCGCCGGTGTGGCATTAGGATTATTAGATTCAAAAGTGTTTAACCCGCCACCCAAGTAAGTTTCGGCATCAGGAGATCCAAAGTTATCTGCGTTGTCGTTATCTCTGGCAGGACCACCTCTTTCCAAAGGATTGGTCTCAGGAGTATCAGGATTCAAACTATCATAGAAGATACCAGCACACTGCATAACATCCTGTACTGTGGGTATATTGCTGGGCGTTGTCTTACTGCGCAAACAATCTGCCAAAGCTCTGGTACAAATTAAGTCCTGACCCTTGATGGTGAATCTCTGACCACTGCTATATACGTTTACGGTTTGATTCCTAGTAAACTCACATTTAATGTCGCCTGTTAGCAGTGATGGCAACGATCCCAGGGAAGATAAGTTTACACCTGCAGGGTTGCCCACATCCTCAAACGTAGAGTTAATACACCAGGGTGGATACAGGTCATAATCTGTTACAGCTTCGCCATACTCTGCAGAGTACTCCATTTGCAAGTGACGGTTAGCTGTAAACGTTTGGTTAGTATTGTTGTCCAATACCAGATAATATGTTGTAAAAGGTTCTAGTACTACGTCAGATGTACTGCTAGTGGTGTAGTTGTCCACACCCACCTCTAAGTTCATGATAATACTTGTATATCCATCGAACGTGGGTGAACCTGGTATTACTCTGCCAATGGCTTGGCCCTTGAGTTTTTCAGGTGTATCAATAATATAAGCCGAGATGCCTGAGTAGTTGTCGAAAGTATCACTAAAATTAAGAAACGCAAATTGTCCTTTGTACATCCTTTTAGTGGTAGTAAATGGCATGGCAATTCTGCCTCTGGGTGCGACCTTTATCACAACACTTGAGCCTTTGGGGTCGTCCCAGTTTTCTGCGCAGATACCATAACGTTCTGTGTATGCTGATCCCATGGGCTCTACTTCAGGCACAACACTTACATTACTAAATGTACTTCCAGGTGTAGTGTCGCCTACAGCAACACCCATGGCAGGATTATAAACTCTGAGTTTGTCTTTCCTTACCAAACTACTCATCTGACTATATTCCACAGTCATATCAGTAATTCTTCTGAATTCTGGTTGCTCTCCCTTCAAGAAATTTTGTGTATTGCCAGTAATTCTAGCAATGTTGATATAGTATGTTTGGCCCATTGTGAGCTGAGCATGGGACTTAGCATAATCTGACATTATGGCATTGTTGTAAGTTGCATAGAACTTTAGCAAACCATTAAAGCTATAATAGTTTCCATAACTGTCCAAATATCCGAAACAGTTATGTGGTCCGCCACCGGGTTCTGTGCTGATCCACATTAGCGTATCCTGACCACTAGCTTCAAATTGTCCTTGTATGCTATGTGTTCCTGATACTGATTCTGTGGGTACAACTAGAGGGAAACTCAGGATGTCAGAATTCAAATTTAAATAAACACTGGTAAAGTCAGCAGTATTCCATTTTAAAACTTCATTACTGTATTCATATGAGCCATAATAACTTTCTTCACAGTTATCAATAGTTCCTTTGCTTAATTGACCATTGGGACCTGCTTGCACACTGTTTACACCCAAACATTCGTCTAAACAGTTAAACGTCAAACATGTGGCCATGTTTTGAGTCATGTTGTAATCAACACTATTGTAACTGAAACTTTCCCCTACGTTTTTGTATCTGAGATCATTCTTGTAATTACTAGGCTCACATCTGTAGCCTGGTCCATATCCCAGGAATCCTCTGGTAATTGTCTTTGTTTCGTCATAGTGAGGGTCTCTGGAATCCACATAGGATATTCTGGTATTGCCCTCTAAATCAACCTGAACTGATTGGTTTTGTTTATAAATGATACCTTTATCATCAGTGATGGTTGCGCTTATCAAGTACTCGCCAGATTCTGGAAAATCAATAGCAGTCTGTTTTCCACTTACCAACATAACAGGTGTAACTTCCTGTGTGCTGGTGCCTGGTACATTTACGTTGGCTTCTTGTTCGTATACTGCTACTTCCAAACGTTTAGCAATACTGCTGATATTGCCTGTCTGATCATTGGTTTGGATATTGATAAAAAAGTTTGTGAATGATGCATCTAACTCAGCGTCATGGTTAGTGGCATCGCCTCTGAGATTCAATAGTAATTGCGATCCTTCCACACTACCAGGTTTGATAGCAGGACAACCATTTGTTGTTGTTATGGGATTATTGCTACCTTGCTCAATCCAAAATTGCGTACCAGGATCTTCTGCACCAACCTTATCTAGAAGACTTACTCTAAAACTGTATGCCTTGCTGGGATCAGTGTCGCTGTAGAAAAACTGATATCTGTATATAGTATCAGCATCAACTGTGAGTTCTGTAGCAGGACCACCAAATGGATAATACATTACATTACCATCACTCCAGTTTAAAAATTCAGCATTTACAGTAGTAGTGCTATTATATATTATGCCGGAGTATGTGTCACACAAAAATGTTGCAGTGGTATTCATAGACTGCCATGAGGTATTACCAAAAGCAGTTGTACCAGCTATACAGGGCTCTTGGTTAATGCTTTCTAATGGAACAGTTACATTACAATTGCTAACATTAGCCAAGCAAGCCGCATTGGCGTTCATTACGTTAAGATAATAAGGCTCTTTGCGGAACTGCAGAGCATAATCTGCTAGTGCTAGGTTAGCATAAAAAGGTTCAGTGTTAGCAGGATCCTGACTGACTGTCCAGTGCAGGTTTATATTGTCTGTATTTGATACATTAAAAGTATCGCCATATACACCATTTGCAACAGGCGCGCCGCCAGGTGTATCACTAATCCATGTCACAACACCAGTACAAACGCCAGGACTTGCACTGCCCTGAGTTTGAGTATAAAAAGTATCACCCAGCACACCAAAACTAAGTGGGTAGATAGTCCAAGTAGTGATATCCACATTCAGGATATCTGCTTCCTGTGCGCCTGGGGTAAGATTTCCTCTGCTAGTAGCCATGCTACTATTTATCCTGATTTATTATATGCGCTGTTAATCAGGTCACTGACAGTTAAGCCATTGTGACTTAGAATATGCGGGGTAGGTAGCGAGTCCGTCAATGCCCTCTTTGGCACTATCAGGATCTGCGCCTACTAAAAAGTCATCAACTTTAAAGATTTCATACTGAACATCAATGATTTTACCCTTGGTTCTGATGCTTGATCCTGATGTTGTGCCAGACAGATTAGTTATTTTTTGTAAACTTTTGTCAGTAGGTAATAAACTCATTATCCTTGCACCTCAACGTTTGTTTTGACCCAATAAAAACCTCTGTATGGCCAGAGATTAGCGAAGTCTGGAACAATTACTTTTTCCATGGGATTGCTCTGGCTCGCAGGATTGTTGTTTGCTAGGCTATAGTCAGCGCCCATAAAATTCATATACATCCAGGTAGGTTCAGTTATATTGAATCCCATATAGTTATTTGATTCGTTCCATCTAGTAACGAATTCTACCTCACCACCAGGAAGGAAAAGTTTGATGGTGTTAGGGTCCCACTCGCCAGGATTAAAACTAAACCATCCAAACGTATGTCTGGCAGGTTGATAATTGGCGCCATCTGACTTTAAACTCTCATCATTGAGTGTGCTACCAAAACATGTCAAATTCCTTTTATCTCCATCCCAACTGACGCCGCCGCTCCGCCTGGGTACACCATAGATACTTCCACTGGTTTGTCCTGGTATGATCAGGAAAGGTATACTTCTCACAGTACAAGGCTCAAAGAATACTTGTGCAAGATTCTGACTTGTTCCACCCTGAAGGGCAAAGCCTTGGGCACCGTCAAAGAAGGTGCTATTGGGATCATAGTCCACATAACTAGGCAAGCCTATGCCATCGTGTGGTGCAGGAAGGCCTCCTGTTGTGGTGCGTGACTGCTGAGAAGTTTCAGTACACTTTTGAGTTGGTGGACGTAAACTTAATCTATAATCTCTGGTTGACACTCTATGATTACTAAGCATAGTTTCGAAACCGTCATCCCCTGGATAAAGTATTTGATCGGCTGGTTTAAAACCAGTATCACCAAAGAATTGATAAATGTTATCCACAAAGTTTTCATATTTTACCACAGCCATGTTAATATATCTTTTACCGTAGCTATTGCCAACATAGAGGATAGGTGAGCTACTTGACGAATTATCCATCAGGTTTCGAATATATGGCTCCATGGAAATTTTTGCATCAAATCCGAAACCAGTTACACTATTAGCTCTACCCTGAATAACTCCACCTCTGCCGCCCAGGGGTTCACCACCAGGTGTGAGACTTGCCCAAACCATTATCCAGGGGCCGTAATTGCCCTCAAACGCCGCACTGTCTGGCAGATTGAAAAAAGTGTTTGAGTTTATGGAAAAATTACCGTTCATGGAGCTAGAATTGCGTTCGTCGTATTCTTCTTCATTCAAACTTGGCAATATGTCTGGCACAAAAAATCCCCAGGACATTACTTTGCCAATTGGGAAGAATACATCAACTTCATAATAATTATTTCCAGAATCAAGTATTTGGGTGTAGTAATCTCCAGATTCTGTTTGTTCGTACTTAGGCACTGTGCCCATGTATTGGACTTTAGGTGCGGCACCTGATTGCATGTTGCTGGGGATTTCATACTGATCATAGGGTTTACAATCTTCCACACATGCAGTACTAATACTCACATATCCTGAGTTTTCTATATAACCCTGTATGTTGAGATCTACACAATCCCCTGCACCACTTGAAAAATTTGATCTATCGTCACCCGATCCACCACCTGCAGGAGCAGTTAGTGTAAAATTATCATCACAAATACTCTGCACAACTTCGCCTACTGCGTGGTAAAGATATCTATAATTACCGCTGGAGCCATATGCTATAACAGCCTGGCTGGTGATAGCATTGCGGAATTCACCAAAACTTAGCGTAAGAGATTGATTCAGCTGATTTGAGGCTACAGTCCTTACTGCACTTTTTTGTTCGGGAGTCATGGGCGGTATTCCATTTTCGCCACCCTGTAGTAGTACAGCGAGTTTGATATTTGTACCACCCACATTTACAATATAACTATCAATGCCATCATCACCTGGTGCTACGTCTACTGGCGCTCCTGGAACACTTTCCTGTTGACCTTCTGTGCCTAGCATTGCTTCAGGTACGCCCAGATTAGTTAGGTTAAGTACACTACCAGTCTGTGTAATTACACCAAACGTAGTACTTGTGTTGGGCACATTACCAGCAAACAAAACACTGTTACACAATGCGTCTTTACTGATGGGTATACCACTACCACCAACGCCACCACCCACAGTGCTATCTGCATTGGGATCACCATTACCACTAAATGTTACCTGCTGTAAACTATTACTGCCTGGGTCAATAACTTGAAACGAGAATCCCTGACCGGTGCCTGTCTCTTTGTTGGCAACAATAACTCTAACAAAATAAAAATCGTCTTGTCTGAGATAAACAAACCCAGGTCTGCTCTGTTCATTGTAGAGCAACGTAGTACAATTTTCCCAGAGATACTGTCTGGTATCACGCTCTGATCTTTCTACATCATCGCCTACTTCAATGTCAGCATTATAGTTTAAACCTGAGCCATTATAGCCTAGCCAGCCATCTGCCTTGTAGAACTCTGATATACCATTTGTAGGTATACGGGCATCATCATCTAACAAAGCGTGGTATCCACATTCTGATATGCCTACCAACCCATTGCTATCTGCTACAAGACTACTGCTATCCCAGACAACTGTATCGTTGTCGTCAGCATCGAGTACTTGTAAACCATATCCATAAGTGCCAGTGCCAGTGTTTCCTGTCACACTCCCTGCAAATAGTATCCTGGTATTGTTTCCTGTGGTATTGAATACATTACTTGTAAAGGATCCTCCCCCGCTTGAAATAGGGTTATTACCAGCACTGGGATCTAATCTTCTGTATGTCTTTGGGCCACCACCTCCCTGAACATAGGGTGTCTCAGTAAACCAAATTTTAATACCGTATCTTGTGGTAAATTTAAATTTAAAATTACCAGGTCTTTTGATTTTTATTGTTTGAAAAATCTGACAACGTTCTGGATTCTGCAATCCTTGCAGGGGCACAGTTTGAGATATGGGCCAGATAATATATGGCTCCTCTCCGTCTATGTTTCTCCAGTAGCCACGTTTATCAGGACCGCCGGCAACGTATGCTTCACTAATAAAGACCTGCGCACCCCTGCCTTCTTGTCTACATGCGGTGGAGTTAGTCCAATTATCATCACAGGGGAATTTTATATCTTCATCGTTCCAGTTATTATCCTCTGGATTACTCCAGCCTGGACCAGCTTTGGATCCCTGGCAATATGTAGGGCATGTGCCATAACTTGTTCTGGAAACTGAATCATATGTTCTGATATCTCCTGGAAAGAAAGCGCCGTGACTATATCCTAAACCTCTGCCACTATAATAAGCAGTCCATTTTGTGGAAGTACCATATCCCTCGACAGGCCAATAACCATATCCAGGGAATTGACCTCCCAGAATGTTCATGTCCTCAAAAATCCAGTAATTTAATCCAGCGGGCTTTGCAGGTATTCTGACGCCATAACTTTTGTCTGACACCATTTCAACTTCTTCTTCTACATCAATATGGTCACTATTACTATTAGCAGAACTTACCCAAGCAAAACCGTCGGCTCCACCAGTGAGTTGGAATTTATGGAAACCCGTGCTTTGTGCTTTGTAATATCCCTTATACTCAACCGTACTGGTATAAACCATGTCATTACGACTAATGGTTTCATTCTGACTGGGTTGTACCTCAGTCCAGACTTCAGGAGCATACTGACTGTCATTACCTGGTATACCGTTTGCAAAAAGTGGGGGTTTAGCCATTTTATTCCTTTATTTCTTGTCGATGATCCAATTGAAACCGTTAAACAGTATGTTGACATTGTGGTGCAACATATAAGCGCCAGGTTTAGCGCCGGCCCAGAAGTTATTATCACCTGTATCAATAACAGCAACAAATTGTTCGCCAATGTCTGTTATGTCAGTAACCTCATCAAAACTTGTGACACCTAATAAGTTTACTGCTACATATTTACCTAACAGATCTGGAGCATCAACATAATCTCCGTCCTGCGTGTATATAGGCGCAGTTGTTGAGCATTCTAACACAACACCCTTGCTAGTTGTAATTCTGACACATGATTGCTTGTCAGTAAGTATCTGTTTAATTTCGCCTTCAACTGTGTTGAGTTCTTCTGTGCCAAGCAATAAGCTAGCACCCTTGTATAACTTGTAGGCTTGGTTAGTTGTGCCTGGCAAGTAACTATCCAATACCACACAACCACCACCGCCAGGTCCTGGATTAGTTGGAGTAGTATCATTATCAACATTTTCACTGCTAGCGTTGCCTTGTCTCACAGGTGTGTTATAGGGGAAGAATATATTTGCTACCTTCCAGGGTGCCACACTAACACCATCTTGTAGCAATTCAGTTTCATCTTTGCTAACACTTACACTTGGTGAGTTGCCTATCAGTGGCATAGCACTTGCCGCTTCACTGTACTCTGGATTGGTAACTGTAGTAGTTTGAGATTTATATGCAGATGCCAGTGCGCCGCCAGCAAATGGAGCACTCTCAGGTGATGTACCATTGCCACATACATCTTGGACTGGTCCAGTTGACGCACCAAATGCATCTACATTATGATTATATCTAATCCACAAATCATATCTAGGAATTACTGCCTGATTGTTGCTTATGCCTGACCCGTGACCAATATGTACAAACGCTATCAGATACTGACCGCCTCTGGTACAATCAATCTGGTCAGTACTAAACATAAATGCACCTTTAAGTCCATTTAGATTAGCAAATTGTCCTACTCCCAAACTACCTCTGATGGTTTGGTCACCGCCACCTAATATAAAGTCGTTTACAGTTCCAGGCAATGGACCAAAGTCAGGTGGGAATTTCTTATTACTAAAATCTCTGCCTTCCTGAAAACTCAAGCCTATTTTGGCAACGCTTGGTATATTTGTGCTACCAGCATTTCTGTCAGCAACTCCTTCAAAACTAGGCAATGGATCTACTCCATATGTCAATATTTTGTTAGTGTTTGCACTGTAAATATCTTCTACAATCTTGGCTCTTCTCCACCAATTATTAATGCTTGCTTGCTGGGCGGGGTTTCTGGGGTCAAAGGTTGTGCCGTCTGTTAATTTACCAAATGGTGTAGGTGATTGCACAAGTGTAACACCAGCCGCAGTAAGAGTGTCGTCTCTGAAGTCTACCACAAGTTCCGCCACAGCCTTGTTGGCGCCACTGTAGAAGTTAGCAACCTTACCAAAGTTGTGCCACTCATATTTTTGTACTTCTTCATTTTGGCTCACACTAGTCCATGCCTCACCAGTAAGTTTGATACCATAATAGTTGTTGGCCGCTGTAAAGAACAATACTGTGCTTGGCGCGTTTTGGCAATCTGTTGTAGAACCCTGAGACCCAGGAGCAGTGTTGTCAATAACCTCACAGGGACCAGGTAGTACGGGCCAGGGTGGTGTAAGTGTGGGCGAATAACTATTGTTTACAGCACTGGGAATTTCATAAAACGTATCCAACGTGGTGTCTGATAAGTTTGTGTTTACGTCTGACCCTGCATTGTTATCTGGATTTTGGCCACTGGCTAAACCTCTGGATTGTCTTGGTATTACTGCTTCGTCGTCACCAAAGCCAACTAGATCTTGTGTAAACACATCAAGCTCGCCAACGCCAACAGCTCTGCGGGCTTCAGGGTTAGCAAGCTCAGGGCCTGCTACCTCACCCGGCTGAACAAGTGTACCGTCTATGTTTTGATAACCTGCTGGTAATTGTTGCTGGTTATTGATATCAAACGCACTCGCTTCATTTGGGTTTGGATCTTCTGGACTAACACCACCAGTAAAGTCTGCGCCAGTGTTTACACCATTGTTCTGGGTAGCACTTGTTCCTGCGACTACATCTTGCTGTCTGCCCAAGAGATCAAATGCTGTGCCGCCATTTGACGATGGGGCATCGTTAAATGCTATGATCTCTTCACCGCCCCATCCAGTATCACACACTGGTCTTTGCAAAACTGCATCCAAGGGAAGCTCTGTGAGACGGACATACTTACATCTGGTAATTGTACCATAGTAGTCTTTGATAATAGGCTGTCTGTTACCTGAGTTACTTACATCTGGTCCGTATCCCACTGTTTGATTTACATAGGTATGTGGCTCTGTCCAGAAGCAGGCAATAAATAATTCATCAGGTCTAAACACACTATTTTGAGTATCATTATAGGCACCATTTAAAATGTTACCATCGAGATCACAAAATCTGGTTTCTTGAGAATTTAGATATTGATCTACAGTCTGCCACTCATTGAGTTCATTAATATCCCTGCGATTACTTGTGCTGGGATCAATCGTATTAAATCTCTTACTATACTTAATTCTGGGTTGTGGATTAAACCATCCCAGAGAAGTATCAACCTGAGGATAATCATTTAGGGGTGTGTTTGCAGATGCATCACCGTCATTGAGGGTGCCAGGTTCATTTCTGGCCTCGCCCCAGCCCACAGTTACATTAGCGCAATCCTCCAAGCCAAGATCATTAACATCATCTGAGGTGCTTAGAGTTTGAAACATTTCAGGCACATTACCATCACCCTCTGAATAATATCCTGTGCCTTTACCAAATGGGTATGGAACAGTACTAGTGCTATTATTAGGTGCATTTAGCAATCCAGGGATAAGTCCTGGTTGCCATAAATTAAACTTATCATAGCCCTGTTGCTGTTCATCAATAACGATAACACCACGCTGTTGGCTAATTGTAGATACTGGCATACTCTGCCAGTTTCTAACCGCGTCACTACCATTGCCTAAAGTTTTACCTGAGCGTCTGATAGCAAATGGTTCTGGTATCAGTGTTTTGCCTATTTCTGCTGGAGGCTCAACAGGACCCATTGTGAGACTGCCGCCTCTGTAAGTTGGGAATAGATCCACTGCCGCAGGGTTAAAACTTATCTTGCTGTCAAAGTTTACGCTGTTAATTGGCAGGCCAAAGAAAGCACCATATGTACTTTGCGTAACAAAGAAGTTGTGTGGTGTGATTGACGGTATAGCACTATCAACTTTGATAGCAATTATGTCACCGTCTGTGAGTTCCACAAACTCATATACTTCATAATATCCCTGAGTACTTGGACGCAATCTAAATCTGGGAAGTTTTACTGTGCCAGGTTGTCTGTCTTCATCCTGCATCCACAAAATATTTTGTGATATGACTTCAGTTCCATCTGCATCTACCCACTGCAATGGGAAACGATACTGTTTTATGGCATTCATGTCATATTCAAATCTAGTGACGCCAACTTTACTGTCATTACCTCTGCGAACTGGATAACTTCCTGGTATCTTGTCTAGTACTCTGCCGTTTTCAGTGTGCGACTCTGGTATAATTTTAAAGGACTTAGGACGCTTGGGTACCTCAGTAACATTTTGTGGGTTGTAGAAGTTACCAATGGGTACATAGCCCCCTTGTGTATCAGTCGAACCTTCCTGTAACCACAGCATCCATATTTTGTTTTCTTCATCAAAATATGTTGCGCCTCTGGTAGGACCGATTTTAATAGAGCCTTTGTTAAACTCCTGATCCAAAACTAGCTCATTGTCGTTTGCAATACTAATTACACTGGTGTCAATATCTGCATCCTGTAACAATCTTGCTAGCGAGTTCTTGTCACGAATATATGGACCATAGTTGTTAATGGTGTATGAAGGTCTGAGTGTGCCATCAGGTGCAAATACTGGCTCACGGTAATCTTTTACCATGGGGAAACTAAACTGCATGCCTGAACCCGTGGGTGTTACCCAGCCTCTGTTCAAACTAGCAATACGGTTGATGTTGTCCACAATAGCCTGTGGGTTATTGTAACTGTTGATTGTAAAGTCTACACCGTTGAGTCTGATCTTGTTGTGGTCCTTGGTTGTGACCACTGGATATCTGTCATAACTACGAGTGTTTTCTCTGATGACATTGATAGTAACATAACTACCGTCGTCGGGCAGTGCAGTTTCCATGAAAGTAATTTTCTCTCCGGAAACCGCAAACTTACCTGGTTCTACCACACTTGCATTACTTGCAAAGGTAGCAGTTGTTTTTGTGAGATAAGGATTAGCCACTGTAACATAAGTTGGATTTTCCCTGCTCACAGTAAATGTTTCATATCTATAAAACTCTACAGTTTCGTCACTCTGAGTCAGAACATCATCAATATAAATGTTATATGCATCCACACTAGTAACATTATAGAATCTGTTGTATGCTTTAGGGTAAGCAAAGTGCACACCCACACGCTTGCCCTGTGCGGCATACTGTGGTGATATACCATGTGGGTTGGTGGTAGTAATTTTCATACCACCCTTGAGTGCATTGCCGGCTCTGTCAGTATCAAAAATGTAGGGTGCGGGAATATCAACATACGCAATAAAACTGTCATCACCCTCATCACTAAAATCTAATTCCACACTTTCAACACTGTAGGTGCCATTAAACACATTACCAAAAACTTTAATGTTATCACCAACGTTGATATCTCCCACGTTAGGCATTACCAATTTTGTTTTATCCATGTGTATAACGTTTACTGTTCCAAATCCGTCTGTGAGGGTAGCACTAGGTGGTGTTTGGTATGTACCAGTAGGTACTTGTTTGAGTAAGTTAAACGTTATGAAGTCACTGACATGTGTTGACGGGTCAGCAATATTGCTAAGATTTTGTGATACACTTATAATGGGCCAAACACCGTTAAGTGCACCAAGTGATCCAGTGTAGCCATCTATTTTTACAGCATCAGTGGTCGTAAACAGATCAGCAGTAACGTTTGCTTTGACCAGTATGGGAGTAATCATTTCTAGATCAATAAAGTCGCTGGTTACGTCACTTGTATTAAAGAATGTATCTGGCCTATCAATCTGGAAGGTAGTTACGCCTGAATTTGTTCTGACGTTTTCAACAGTATAGAAAGTATCTAAATTGTTTGGATCAGGTACTTCACCAAGATCAAATATATTAAGTGTTCTGAGTTGTACATTTGCAGTAAAATCGTTTGGACTAACATTAAAGAGAACATTTGAGTCTGTCAACTTAGAACTAGTAAGTACCACTGTATTAGCAATGTTTACACTTGTGACAGTCCAGTCCCAGTTTGTTACATTTATAGTTCTTGAGCCGGCAAGAGTTGTTCCCAACTTCTTTAGATATACGCTATTGCCCACCACAAAGTCAGTATAGTTGGTTACATTACTAAACTCAACTCTAACATTACTGGTATCTACAGCAATGTTAGCCTGATCTACTGTGGCATAGTATTGCTTGCCTGCGTTGATAAGTCTAACACTATCGCCATTTCTGATAGTGCTGTTTACAATGCCTCCCACTGTAACAATATTGCTTGATTTGTATCCATACTCTACTGCTTGGGTTTCATCTACACTGAATTCCAATCTTGAGGAAGGTTCCTCACCGAAAATATCCACTGTAAACGTTTCACCAACAACATAGCCATTGCCTCCGTTTAGTATTGTAACATCTTCCAGATAACTTGTAAAGGTACCTCCGGTATTGGTTGAAGTATTAAATGTTAGTTCAAATTCAGCACCTGTGCCGTCAGTTGCAAAGTTTACTACTTCTGCATTGCCTGCCACACTTAAATCATAATCGGTTATCACAGGCTGGGTTTCGTCCCAGGTCACACTAATTATAGTGGTTGTGACATCTTTAACCTGCGGCTGATCCAAACCGCTTGGACTAATCACAGCATTGGGATAAAAATCTCCACCTGCTGGTAGATAATCTGTAAACTCTCTGATGGAGTTTTCACTAGGACCAATACTGCGTATCCTGGCTTCGATCATTCTGGGTGCTCTGAGATTTGTTATTGTACTTTGTGCTTGCTGTACTATTGTCTCGTTAGTCCAGATGGCAACATTATCGCTTACATCAGCGTTTTTGAGTGTAAGGTAATAATCCAGGAATCTACCAGTATCCTCTTCGCCAATAATGTTGCTGTCAATGTAATTAAACAAACTGAAGTCAGTAAACAATGCTACACGATCATCCTGTCTAGCCAAGAACTGAACGCTAGCATCTGTAGGCTTGAGTTCATATACGTTCCAGTCTTTGTTCTCACTGCTAGCAATATGAACAGTGTGTCCGCCAGCAGGAGTAATCTTCAGGCTGGGATCAAATAACTGAGGCAAACTGCCAATATCATATGCCTGGAAGTTTACGTTGGAACTATTAACATAGCCTGAGTTAGGTATGGTAGGATATTCCTTGCTATCTCTGACTCCATAATAGTTAATATCGTCCATGGTAGGCCAGAGTTCTGTGGTAAGTTTGCCAGTGGGCTTCTTGAGGAAGCGTGAAGGATCGTCAACATCAATAACTATGATGTCATCGTTAGCAATGTCCTTGGTAATTTCATATGTGCGCTCACGGCCAATCTTAACAGCAAGTCCATCCTCGCCTTCCACAATAATATTAACATTGCTACCAGCAACATCGCCCACAAAATCCTCTGTAAACTTGATGCTTGGCGCCTCTGAAAGTTTAAGTGTGGCATTAGCAAGTATCATGTTTCCTGAATCGTTAGTGAGAGTCTCAGGTAGATATTGTGTGTAAACAGTAATATTACCTGGGTCAGTTTCTGTTACACTGTATACTGTTTGCCAAGTAGCAACCTGTATGTTTGAGTTAGGTTGAGTAGTAAATATCAAACGCTCTGCATCAATGTGCACGTTACCAATATACAAATCCAAGAATGGATATTCACCATTTACTGATACTCCTGTGGTTTCATCCACAAAGTTAACAGGATTTCCCACAACATCTGTTGTGCTCAAAAATGCCATGCTTGATGTTGTATTAGCACTGTATCTAAGTGTAGCATTGCTAGGACTATTGGTGTTGCCCACATAAACATTGCCTGGCAGATATTGCCAGTTATAGACATCACAATTGCCTGTGACACCGCCGTTGGTATCAACTTCAAAATATTTGCATTGATCAACAATCTGACCGTTAATTATTATTGTGATATCTTCTGCACTTGTATCACCGCTTACATTGATCTTCCAGCGTTGCTGATTAGTATATGTGTCAGTCGCAATATGGAACTGATCTTGGAAAACATTTGCAGGAGATTCGTCTACAAGTGTAAATTCATTGTCACTTGTAAGCACCAATGTGTACCAGTCTACTACTTCTGTGCCAGATTGGCCAGGTTGGCGTTCGTTTGGAACATGGCTTACATGCATTCTAGCAGAGACACCAGTATTGGCAGTCTCTGCATTAAAAATATCTTCTATGGCTTGCCCACCATAGTATTCCAGACTAATGTCATCGTAACGATACGCTACATTATCAAACACAAACTTTGTGGAAAGTGTAAATTCTTGTTCTATGTTTACACCATAAGTGTCAGTGTCTCCCACAAGATCGTCCACAATAAACTCTATATTTGTACCAGCAGTGGTTACCTCAACATCTGTTATAGTCCATGATCCATTAAGCAGGCTAAGATTAGCATTACTGCCTGAAGCCTTGGTAATGGTGCCACTCAAGCCACTAAGCGTGATAGTGTCATTTACTGCATACCCTGTGTTTGAGGTAGTGGTAAACAATGTGATCTGGGTATTACTATCTGGTAGTACACTCAATTCCATCTCACTAAAGAAGAGGCTACCGTCGCCTATGTTGATGTAGCAGTTGCCATTGATTGGAGTTTCACTCCAGGCTTTGGTAGTTAAACCGCCTTGTGCCACAACCTGATCGAATTCTATATTGTTGCCGCTACCGCTCTGGTTGTCGCCACTACCGTTACCAGCATCTGCGCCGTTGACAATAATGGTTGCTGTAGCAAATTCATAACCTCGGCCTTTGTCAATAACTTCGACCCAATCTAACTTGCCATCGTCTCTGAGGTATGCCTGAGCAGTGGCTTGTCTACCACTTGGTGATGGTCTGCCTTCGTTAGTGACTGGTGGAGAAATTCTTACTATTGGTGGTGCACTGTAGGTATCGATTCTATCAATTACATCGATACGATCTACCACACCAGTAACATCTTCTGGAAACTCCAGTACAACTAACTGCGGGTCACTTGTAACGTTACTGCGGTCTAATTTAAATTCAATAGCCTGTTGCGACTCAACATCACCAAAGTCGCCCACGCTTACAGCCCACTCATCGTATACTGTGATGTTGCCGTCAATAACAATACTGTTGGCTTCGCCAATGCGTGTCAAACTTGTTTGGGTACCTTTGCTCTGCAGGAATCCCTTGTAGAAGTCGAACTGCTGATCGTCCAGGATATCCAGGTCTCTCATGTAGTCGCGGCTCTGGTAACCAAACAGTGCACGGGCACTCTCATATACCTGTTGTTCTACTGGGATAAAGCCCAGCTCATGGTATCTGCCCATGCTCTGTGCTAGGTTGTCTAAGTTAGGCTTGAGTTCGTCATCCAGTATGATAAAGCCTTCTGACAGGAACTTACCAGTCCAGCCGGCTGTCTTTTTACCCTTGATCTTAACACGAGTCTGATACTGGTGTAGCACAGGATCATATATGATGTCATTAAAGTCTGTGCGGTTGTCCAGGGTCATTGCGTGTTCGATTTCTTTAACAAACACCAATAAACCATAAATCTGTGCGCCTACAGGAGGCTTAACCTGAATATAATCATCTAGTCTGACAATCTCACAATCTTCTGGCTGTATGGCACTGCCATCAACATCTAATATGGTAAATTGATTTCTGTCAATTCTGTTAAGTTTGGCAATAAAACCTCTGGGTGCACGGAAAGTAACTTGACTAGCCATGGGACTTAGCTCAATAGTGTTGCCGATTTCCCACTGTCCTGTGGTCCAGAACAAGAACTGTTTTGAGGCATGTTCCCAGTTAAGAACACTTCCTGTGCTAGGATCAAATGCACCAAAGTCATAACCCTGTTGTGATTGATACGCACCCATACCCATGAGTACATCTACTACTTCTTGAGAAGTAGTCAGTAATGTTTCATAAGGCGTAAACACTGGTTCACTCAGATATGAATTCCATATCTCTGCCTCTGCTCCATTTATCTGAGGCAAACTAGTAAGTCTGGTCCAGAGTTTGGTATCGAAACTATCACCTGTTGTGATATTCATTTTAGCTCTGTAGTAAGCTCCACGATAATCTACAATGCTATTCTTTTTATAAAACTCGTTGCGCTGATATTGTCTAAAGGGTTCTGGCTCACCGCCTACTTTTATTGCTCTGCTGGTAGAGTTTTTGTTAATCTTTAGTTGAGGGAATGTACCAATACTACGATCATATCCACGTACTTTGTAACCACCCACTACCTTCTCTACAATAACACCCGTATAGAAGTTACGAGTTTTGTAGGGACTGCTGTGTACCTGAATGTTGATGTTATCCTGAGGGATAATCAAACTAGGTGTAGTACCTGTAGCACTATACTGGTCTGTTCTCACAGTCATGGTGTCTTTGTCAACATAGCCGCTCATGCGCTGGCTCAATCTCATGTTGAGGCTTCTCAACTGCGGTGCAAACTCGATGTTGGTATCCAAGCCTTGGAATGCCAACCAACTGTTGATGAACTGGGTGTAACCAATGTTTGTTATAAAGTTACCTTGTGCATCTCGTTCACCGTGAATAACGAACTGATCAGGATCATTGAACTTCCAGCGTTCTCTGGTCACTGTGCTTACTTGTTGTCTGGGATCAATCTTAGCACGAGTAAGTTTTGTGGGGTCACTAAATTGTGTAGCAAACTTAGCTGGTTGCGCTAACAACAGAGCTTCTGCTATTGCAAAAGGATATGATTCTGAGTATTTCCAAGCGTTTTCAACTGGAGCACCATCACTATACATCCAACTACTTGCAATAAGTTTTTGGTCCACTAATGTGATAGGCTTTTCACCATTCAAAATAACATCATTAGCATTTGGGTCTACATATCCATCGCCCGTGGTATTATTATAACTAGTTTCCAAGACAACTTCTGCTGTAGCACCCTCGCCATTAAAAACGTCTATGGGTGGTGCATCCTGAATTACACCTGATATGATGCATTCAATATTAGTATATCCGAATCCTTTGTTAGTAACTACAATATTTGTGACTGCATTATTAACTATACCATTTGCAGGATCTTCTGCTACTGTGGGTATGACTAATTCTGCAAACTGTCCTGGGAATGTTCCATCCTGATTAGCTATTTGTTTGATAATAACTGTAGCAAAGGTATATCCCTCGCCGTAACTAAGCATTTTAGCACCAGTAA
>WLWH01000213.1_pt1 | contig 49910 bp, 53 predicted proteins | sample 6712741 | NCBI WGS metagenome assembly WLWH01 (sample SAMN12718694, study PRJNA515312) | sponge metagenome | isolation source: marine sponge | host: Mycale hentscheli | place: New Zealand: South Island, Marlborough, Capsize Point | collected 2003-05-01 | reverse complement strand
TTTTAAACTTTCCAAACCATACGCCTCATCGTAAAGTTGTATGGCATCCTTTGATGCTTGTGCGGCATTGGGTAAACCACCACCCTTGACGATGTGTTGGTAGTTCTTAATCCTCATTTTAAGGGACTGTGTGGTTGCGCCAATCTCGTTGGCTATTTTCTCCACACTCTCGTTGTTGACTAACATCTCTAATACTGTTAGATCATCACTCATTTTCCACTTCATAACACTTATCATTTATAGATTCAATTAATTCATTCCTTCCTTCAAGTGATGCTAACCTAGTTGATGCGCCAATGTGCCAATTAATCGGTTGTTCATCTAATATGGCACCTTGTTTCCAATCGTATAGTGTGAACACGTTTCCATCCTCACCTTCAAAAACCCACTCGTACTGCACCTTCTCGTCTATTGAACCATTGTAAGTAGGTTCTCCAAAGTACATGATTGCATCGTTTAGGGATAGTTTAATGTGGTCACCGAAGTAGCTAGTTCTACTGCCACTTGGGTATTCTGATAATTTATTCATAAGATTTGATTTTAGATTTTAGTTTATTTCTTTCAATGTTTAAATTCTTATTGACAAACATATCAATTGCTTGCCATTTACTTACCGCATACTCCTGGCCTACGATTAAGCCGCCCAAAAGTATGTGGTATGTGTGTTTGTGTTCAGGCATCATCATCCTCCTAGGCTAATATGATACTCTTCATCAATCATAGCTTGCATCTCGTATAGATGCTGGGTGATTTCTTCGTCAGTCATTGGCCGCACCTCGTTACCATATTGGTCGATGGTGTAATAATTTCTTTCGTTTTCCATTTTTAATAAATTTAAATTTAGTCTTAACATTTGATTTTGATTTGATTATTCGCTTTCTAAACTTCCATCTGGCATTATCCAAACACCTTCCGCCAGGTATACCGCACCTTCATGATTGCACCATTCCCCTCGATCTATCATCGCATCTCTAACTCCCTTTAAGCCTTCTGATGGCTTGCTTGCTTCCTCCTCTTGATAGAATTCAAAGATAGTGTGAAGTATTGCTTTTTCAATTCTGTGCCATACTTCGGAATCATTATCTAGCTTTATACTTAGATTGGATAGTGAAGATTTTTGAATCGCCTTAAAGCCACCATTCTCGTTTAGAATAGTGCTAATTTCATAAATAAATTTATCAGCTTCGTTCATAATTTAATTGATGGTAAGTAACATCACCTATTTGATTTGTTAGAGAATGTGGAGGGAATCGAACCCTCCTTGAACCATTCATTCTTTTATAAAGTATTCATGTTTAAAGCATTTCGGGTGTTACTTCTACAATTTCCGCCCAATCACTCCAGTTGGCGTTTTCGATTTGTCGTTTAGCCTCCTCGAGTGTTCGATATAATTGTGCATCGCACCAATGCTCAACTAACGGTTCATGCGGTGTTTCAATACCACAGATGTAATTATCTTCATCACATCTCTTGTCGATTATTGCGTATTTGTACCCATTTTTGTTGAGCAATGTTAGTTTAAGCTCTCCAATGTTTTCCGCATCTATCTCATTTAGTAATTCCTCACCGTAAATGTAGGCTAACATGTTAACGATTGATTCAGGGTCAATGTCTGTGTTCATTTCCCCGAAATTATCTACTTCATATTCCCTCACCGTTTCAATAGCTTCGAAAGCAGTTATATTGTGTTTTCTTAGCCACTCTAAAGCCTTTGAATGGTATGTTATGTAGAGTTCTTCATTGAATGCGTGAAAGTGCCATTCATCTTTATTTTCGTTGGTCAATATGTCGTCATTGATAACGCTTAAAATGTGCGATTTTAACTCTTCTTTAATACTTGTTTTCATTTTGATTTGATTTTGATTTTGAGATTTTATTTTTCGTTTCTAGTTAACTCGTTTACGATGTGAATGTTATCGTGATGAGTTTTTAAACCCATGTCGTAACAGTTTACAATCATTTCACAAGCATTTTTTTGTTGTTCATTTAGATCTTGAGCTAAGAATTTTAAAGCTTCACTTCTTTGATTTTCTGTAGGTGCGTATTCACCACCCGCAGTATAGTAGTCAAACTCACTACTCGCTCTGTTTCTCTCTGCTTTTTTAGCTAGCCTTTCTCGCCTAGCATTAGCGAATTCATGATCGTTTTTCATTCTCTCGGCAAACGCTCTAGCTTGAGATTTACTTGGTCTCCATTTATAACTCATAATATTTAATTTAAATTAATTTGTTTTATTGATTAAGACCACCTATCGGTGGTTTCGTCCATTTAGGACTCATCAGTTAACCTTTTGTAATAACCTATTTGAATTTAGGTAAGAACACTTCTAAGTAGTAGTTAGCTGCTTCCTTGTAGGTTGCTCTTAGCATGTAGTTTGACATCTCTTCATTACGTTCACAATCGTAGTTCATGTTGTATAACAAGTGTTCAAATATTGCGTTTTGTTCGTCTGTTAAGTCTAGATCTTCATCAGAGTGAGCTTTAACATGAAAGTTATTTATTAGTACTTCTAGTATTATTAACTGTCCCTCTTTTTTAAAATTTTGAACGGCATTAATTTGATTAGTCATAATTATTTGTTTTATTGATTAAGACATCTCCGCAGAGATGTTTCGGTCATTTAGACCTCATCAGTTAACCTAATTGAATTGTTGTATTCCTCTATATGACCATCCCTTATAGCTTCCAATTCGGCATAGCTATGTTTGATCATTTCATCATATTTATATTGGATTAATTTTGAAACTGATTCCCTCCCTCTTGTTTTTTCAGCTAACATGATGATAGTAGAAATAATTGATTGCTTGAAAAATGTATCTGCCGTGTTAAAAGTTTTCATGATTTTATTTTTTTAATTTATTAATAATAGTTACTACTTCCTCGAATGAACAATCGTAGTGTGATCCGTCCATTTTTTCCGACCCGTCAATAGTTATGGCGTAGTATTTAAACTGCTCCTGATAAATGTTTTGTTCATCACTATTTGGTAAATACACTTGAATGTGTAGGTCTTCATTTACTAATGAGTCACACGTGTCATTATGCCATGAGCTATCTTCAAACTTTAAACCTGTAGCTAACTCAAGTTTGTTTTTGTTCTCTTCGCTTCTTTCGGGGGTATGAAATCCGAATTTGTTTCTGTAGGTGTTCATTTGTTTTGATTTATAAATTGATGTAGTACATTTTCTAATGTTTGAACTTGCTCAGGAGAAATTCCACCTTCGTCTAAGTTATAGTCTTCACATATTGATGTAAAGTCTATGTAATCTATTAAGTTGCTCATGATAAAGCTTTTTTAAATCTTGCTAAGTTGTCTAGTCGCTCTTTGAAGTCGATACTAATTTCATCATATAAGGTGTCTAGATCATAAGTTGTATCAGCAATTATTTTGACGTACTCATTAGTATCGATTTGCTCGTCTAAGTTGTTAAGGCATTCAGACATTAATTCGATTACCTCGTCATAAGTGAAAGTTTTCATTTTGATTTGTTTTAATTGGTTTGAGCGGAGCGAGGGAGTTACCTCCCCCGACCTCGGCATTCTCGAGGTTGTCCCTAGCACCATTTTGATAATTATACAAGCTCCATCTTGTCCTTTATTTCCTCCATTTGCTCCTCGCTTAATTCCTGATCAAAGTTTATAGTGTAAACATCGAACGTCTCGAAATTGAAATACGCTTCGCCATTATCGCATTGAATCGTATAGACATCTCCATTTGTCAGTTCTATATCTAGAAAGGTGTCTTGAGATAATAAGGCATCCATTTCCTCGCATATGTAGGGTTTAGAGTAGTTTCCTCGAGCATCACCACCTAAATGTATATTTACAACACCTACCCCGTCATAAATGTCATCAGGCATCACTCCGCAAATTGTAATAGGTGCGTTCCAATTGTAGGTATTAAATGACTTTAAATTTTCAACACCATCTAAATCGGTGGCAAAATGCATTTCTTGCAAGTTGAAAACATTAACTATATCTTCCTCAGATTGATTTTTGAAGTTGTTATTTTCGTGATAAAGGTGAAAGTAACCATTTGCACCCATCACGTGTATTGATACATTTTTGAATTTCATTTGAATTGAATTTAATTGGTTTAAATGATTTGATATGGCAAATATAAAGTGACAATGTTGATAATTGCAAATAAAAATGTGAATTATTTTTGAAATACCCCTGAATCTGGCGCTATCACTGAGAAAAAAAATTATCATTAACCTGGTATACACCTGGTCCAGATAGCTACAAATTTGTAGTTAAGAAGGTGATTGATTGTTTGTGTTGAGATTTAGATTGACAGTTATTATTCGGTTACTCAATGCATACGATACAATGAATGATATAACACCACCGAATGCGAATGCATCAATAGTGTAGTTACACCTCATTAAATAGTGTTGCATAAGGTGACAGTTCTAGCTGCACCACTAGCTAGGTAGTAGTGTACACCGAATAGTTGTAATAGTGTAGCCAAAATGATAAAAAGCTAAAATATTTTTACTGAATCTAAAAATTCAATGGGGACGTGGGTTAAAATAAAGTGGTTTTTTGTTTTGTAATTTTTTTGTCAATTTACTATATAACCCAACATCCCTGAATAAATGACATCACATCACAACAAAGAGAGTTTTTTGAATAAAAAAAACTTCCACAGTAAGGTGTGAATAGTGTGGCAAAAAGACTACGATTACAAAAAGTGTAAACATAGTAACTTATATATAATATAACAACTTACTATCTTTACAGTTTTGTGAGATTATGGACGATGCCTTTCGACATGTTTGGATATAAAATTTGACATTAGTCTTTAAATCTTTATTTTTAACGTAACTATATATGTATGGGTAATAATATTAAACATGGCTAGGAAGAACGAAGCTAAATGGAAAAGAATAGTTGCATCTGTAAAAGCAGGTAGCAAGGGTGGTAAACCAGGACAGTGGTCAGCCCGTAAAGCGCAGTTAGCTACACAGCGTTATAAGAAGTCTGGTGGCAAGTACACAGGCGGTAAAACAAAAGCCCAAAAGTCTTTGTCTAAGTGGACAAAAGAGGACTGGGGTACAAAATCTGGGAAGCCATCGACACAAGGTAGTAAGGCTACAGGAGAAAGGTACCTACCTAAAAAGGTCCGTGAGGGTTTAACAAAGAAAGAGTACGAGGCAACAAGTAGGAAGAAACGAGAGGATACAAAGAAGGGTAAACAGTTTAGTAAACAACCAAAGAAAGTGGCTAAGAAAACATCGAAACTAAAAGGCCCTAATATGGAGGGGGTACCCCACTACACAAAAGAGGGTAAGTTATGGATGGGTGGAATGCACAAGCACCCAGGTAGGGGGTTAATGTCAGGTGTTGAACACACAGACAGTAGTGTAAACCTATTCCACAAGGAAGAGATTCGTAACCCTTACGAGTTGTATAAATATAAACTAAAGGACAAATGAAGAAAAAATTAGTTGGTAATCAAGCAAAGCTTGACATGAACAAAGACGGTAGACTTTCAAAGGAAGACTTTGACATGTTAAACAAGGGACCTAACATGCAAGGCTCTTGGATTAGGAAGCACATTAACGGTGCAGGTCCAAACGCAGAGGGTTTTAAGGCTGTTGGCAAAAAAGACGGTGTAACCAAGTACGAAAACCAAAAGGGTGAGGTTAGATACGGTGTTCCAGGTAAAAAAGGTACAGTGAAAACCTTGAAAACCAAAGAAGGTAAGCCCTATAAAGGATAAAAACATGCCTACTGTAAAAAGAAGAAGAAAAAAGCATTTAAGAAACCTTGAAAGAAACAAGTCAGGGAGGAGTGCTACTGTAAAAATGGCTACATATAGTGGTGATAATAAATATTATGCTGCACCAACTATTACATTTAAAGGCAACGAACCAGCACAAGAGCAAAGTTTCCAACAAGCTTTAGATGCTGGTGAAGTGTATGAGTTTATGAATAAAAAGAAAGCAGAAAAGTTTGCTGCTTATTCTTGGAAACAAGGTGAAGCTAGGAAAGAAGCAAAAAAATCTTTTAAAGCTGATAAACTAATGAAAAGAGATGCCTAAACAGAAGTTAAGTCCAAAGGCAGCCAAAGCTAAGGCCATAAGGGACCATAAAATAGCTATGACCCCCGCTAGAAAGAAGAAGAGGGTGGACAACCAAAGGGTTCGTAGGGCTAAACTAACCGAAATGGTGGCTAAACTAGGTTCCTTGAGTAAGGCTAAGTCTTGGTTAGCTAAAAGGGACTTTGACCACAAGGATGGTCGGTTTGAATTAATAAAAAAGAACCGTGGTAATGACGGTAACGGAACAAAATCAGAGAAAAAGTGATGAATAGTACGTGGTTGAGTAGAAAAATAAAAGGTCCAAACGCAGAGGGTGACCCCGTTAAAAAGAAAAAAGATGTAAAACCTTACATAACATATGACCCTAACGACTCAAGAATACAAGCGTACAGCGATAGTTTAGCTTTGTATAATAGTTCCAATCAATCTAGAGTAGACAACATCTTGAGTCAAGGTGGGTGGAAGTATGACACGGACAACTACACGCATAAGAATTATAAACTAACCGAAAAAGATAAAAAATCATATCTTAAAGAAAATCAAAAAAAATTAAGTGGCAAAAAAGGATTAGGTTATGAGACCCAGTCAGGCAATGATGGAATCATAGACAGGGCTTCTGGAGGAAGTTCTGACACTAAGGCGCAAAAAGATTTAATCCATAGTCGCATAGCCCCTGTTAAAGCTGCGCCATTGGTAGATACATGGATGAGGTCTTCTAAAAACATATCTAAAAATTTGCCAAACCCTAATTATGGAAAGCCTTACGCCAAAGATAAAGGTGGTAAAGTAATAAGAAATTTTTTTAATGTCCCTATATATGCCAAGCCTAAACAAGAAGTTATAGTCAGGAAGAAAGGTGTAGAAAAGATTCCTATAGGTAAGTTAAAAAGCAAGTCAACTACCCCAAAGAAGATTAGTAATAGAAAGCCATCAAATGTTGTTTATTACGATAAACCGAAAAAGACTAGTATAGCTACTACTAGTAACCCTGGAAGTAAAACAAGATACGCTACAGTTAATAAAGGAGATAAAAGAGGTACTGTTTATTTAACTAAAAGTGAGTACGATAAAGAAATAAAAAACATATTTATAAAATAAAGTGATGAATAGTACATGGTTAAGTAGGAGAATGCAGGGTGTAGGTCCAAACATGGTGGATAAATCCAAAATGGCCTGCAATAAACCCACAAAATCCTCTAGACCTGGCAAGAAAAAGATGGTTAAAGCCTGTTCTGGGGGAAAAGAGAAGATAATACACTTCGGAGCCTCTGGATATGGGCATAATTACAGTGATGCAGCCAGAAAAAGCTTCAAAGCACGGCATAAATGCAGTACAGCCAAGGACAAAATGTCAGCAAGGTACTGGGCATGTAAAAACCTATGGGCTGGTAAGGGTGGTTCCACTAAATCTTCCCCAAAAAGTAGGAGAGGCAAGTATTAAAAACATATAAAGAGAAAAAATGGCAATTAATTACACATATCCCGCAAAATCTACCCCAACAACCTCCGATGAGGTGTTGATTATAGACAACGAGGACACAACAAACCCACAATCAACCAAAACAGCAACTATACAGAGCATCGTCAGTTTAGCAACTGGAAGTGGAGACGTTACAGGGCCAGCAAGCTCTATAGATAACTCCATTGCTGTGTACGATGGGACTACAGGTAAGGTTATTAAGAACGATACAGGTGTCACAATAGACGCAGACAGTAATGTAACCCTTGAAAACTGGCCAGAGTCGGATGGTGAGTTTAGGGGTGACTTAGACGGTGGCATTAGATTCTTAGCACAGGCTGATGAGGATTTATCTAAGGGTGACGTTGTTTATATATCTGGTGCCTCTGGTGCAAACACGTTGGTAGCAAAAGCGCAATCCAACAGTGCATCGACAATGCCTACATTTGGTTTTGCTAACAGGTCTGCTTTAAGCGGTGCAAATGTTCAGATTGTTACGTTTGGAAATATATACGGCTCAGGGACATACCCACTTGACACAACAACAGACTCTGAAGGCAACTCCTTAACTATAGGCGATGAAATTTATGTTAGCTCAACCATTGCAGGTGGGTACACCAATGTAAAACCATCGGGGGAGGCCAACCTAATTCAGAACATAGGTAAGATTATTAGGGTAAACACAAACAACGGGGTTATTAAAGTAGGTGGTGCAGGTAGAACAAACGCAACGCCAAACCTTGATTCCGCTAAAATATTTGTAGGTAACGCATCAAATCACTCTGCTTCGGTTGCAATGTCAGGGGATGTTACTATAGACAATACAGGGGCAACTACAGTTAACGCAACTATCACAAACGGAGCCGCTGCAGGCGCAGTCGCACTACCATTAGCTGGTGGTGAGATGTCAGGTACTATAGCGGGTAACCAAAACATTATTGGTAAAAGACCAACCATTGTTGATACAAACGCTACACTTACACTTCAAGACAATGTACACGAGGGTGCGTTCATATACTCTAATGCTGCTGGGGCTACAACAATAACCATCGACCCATTCGCTAATGAGCCTTTTACTGATGGTACAGAAATTAAAATAATGAGGGGTGCAACTCCACCAAGTGTCTCTGTGGCACCTGCAAGTGGTGTATCATTAAATGGGGGTACTGGAGGTATAGCCATAGCCGCAGCATATGGAACAATAACATTAAAACAATTGTCAGTAGATGTTTGGGTAGCTTACATTTAAAAACATGGATAGTGAAACTTTAATACCAATGCTCGTAGCCCTAGTAGGGGCTTTGGGTCTAAAGGAGGGTTGGAACATATGGAAGAAGAAAATAGATAACTCAGCCTCCTTCAAGAGTAGCCTGCGAGAAGACAACAGAAAAAGAATAGGTGAGCTTGAAGAAAAGGTTAAGGGCCTGTATGAAAAAATAGAGGCACTATTATTGGAGAACGCAACACTAAAAGCTAACATAGCTAGACTTGAAGAAAGAATATTAATAACCGCAAAGAATAGAGTTAAGAAAGACAAAGACATCTAACGCTAGGTGTTTTCGTCTTTACGAGTAGTAAATTAAATTTAATTAAATGTCAGACAATATAATTAAACACCTTAGCTTCGGTGATGAGGCTAGGGAAAATGTGTTTAACGGTATAGATAAGCTATACCTAGCAGTAAGTTCAACACTAGGTGCCAGTGGTAAGTGTGTACTCCTAGAGGACGGTTCGGGAGGACCAGTGGTAACAAAGGACGGTGTAACTGTAGCCAACGCAGTCACACTAATAGACCCAGTTGAAAACATGGGTGCAACCCTACTCAAGCAGGCCGCAAGAAAGACAGTGGAGGAGGCTGGTGACGGGACAACCACCGCCACTATACTAGCACACTCAATCATAAGTGAGGCACAAAAAATTAATGGGTTCAGTGAAAGAGAAGTTAAGGCTGGTATAAACTCAGCAACATCTAAAGTAATCAAGTACCTAGAAGACCGAGCTACAGAGGTAAGTGGTGATATGCTAAAGCACGTTGCCACGATATCGTCAAACAATGACGAGGAGCTAGGTGAGATAATATCATCTGCGTTTAATGCATCTGGTAAGGGTGGTGTGGTAACAATGGAGATATCTAGAGACGAGAACACATCGTTTGAGGTTGTTAACGGAGCAACGCTAGATAATCCACTAAAGAACTTTCATTTCATTACAGACAAGGAAAGTGGTTCTTGTGTACTAAACAACCCATTAGTCCTTATTGTAGAGAACAAGATAGAGAACATAAGGAAGATAGAGCCGATACTTGCATACGTCATAAAGAACAGCAAGGAGCTACTTATAATAGGGGACGCTGATGAGCAGGTTGTTTCTGCCTTGGCGATGAATAAGATAAAGGGTAACATAAAGGTTAATGTTGTTGACGCACCAGACTACGGTATCAACAGGAAGGAAAGAATGCAAGACCTAGCTGTTATCACAGGTGCAACGGTAATCAACGAAGACCTTGGTGATGACATGGACCTCATACAGCCAGAACACTTGGGCGAATGCTCAAAGGCTATAACCAACAAGGAGGAGACAATCCTTGAGGTAGATGAGTTAAATGAAGAAGTAAAAGAGCTTGTAGAACTAGTTAAGTCTCAGATGGAGGAAACAAAGTTCCCAGGCAAGAAGTTACAACTAGAAAAAAGACTTGCCATACTATCGTGTAAGGTATCAGTCATTAAGGTTGGAGCCAACTCTGACGTAGAACTAAAAGAAAAAAGTGACAGGGTTGAGGACGCTATCTGTGCAACAAGGGCCGCCATAAAGGAGGGGATACTCCCAGGTGGTGGTGTAGCACTACTAAATGCGTCCAATAAAGTTAAGGCCGTAAATGAGGTCGAAGAAAGCCTTTTAAAGGCCATTAGAAAGCCTTACGAGGTTATTATGACAAATGGTGAGTACGATGAGATTATCTACGATAAGAGGACGGGATATGGGGTCGATGTCAAAACAGGTAAGACTGTGAATATGATAAAGGCTGGAATCATTGACCCACTACTTGTAACCAAGAGTGCATTAAAGAATGCTGTGTCTGTGTCCACAACCATTATGTCCACAAACTGTGTAATCAATAACCTTAGACAGAAATGAGGACTATAGGTAAGTACATGCTCATCCAGCCAGTGAAGGAGGGAAGCACGAAGAACGAGAGTGGTCTAATCTTGTCTGACGCTCATAAGGAGGATATAAGGTACAGAGAGGCTACAGTATTTAGGATTGGTAACCTTGTTGAAGGTATCACTGAGGGTGACACGGTTTATTACGACAGACACGCTGGCTTCGATATGGAGATAAAGGGTGTAGTGTACAAGGTGATAAAAGAGTTTGACGTTGTTGTTGTTTTATGAGGATAGAACCGCAGACCTTGAAGGACATAAACCTACTAAAGCATTACAGGACAATAAGGAAGTGGGCATGTAAAACAAACGGTTTATCAGACTCTGACCTAGAGCTTTTGATATACCTAGACTGCGAGGGTAGGTTCACCAAGAAGGATTACGAGACTGGTGTGTTTTCTTATAGCTGGGACAAGAGGAGATGGGATAGGTTACTCAAGAACGGCTGGATTGTGGTATGGAGAAAAAGAAACCATACAACGCAGAAGTATCATGTGTACGAGGTTTCTCTAAGAACTAAGCAGCTAACAAATAAGATGTATAAAATAATGCTTGGGTACGAAGATTTACCCACCAGCACTCATAATAAGATTATGTTAGGTAGGAGTTATATGGATAAAGTTTTATCTAAATCAATTATTTCTGCGAATAATGATAAAAACAGGTAATATATATTACAAGAGAACTTAAAGATGGCAAATAACAAAAAATATGTAGGAGGTGTTGACCCAAGTTTGGATATCACAAACATGTACAACAGCTCTGCTTCATTGGATACAAGCACTGGGGCTAACGGATTGCAGACAAACTACGGCTCATCTAATATGCAGAAATACCCTATTAGAACCCTGTTACCAAGTCAGGATGAAATAGATATAAGAAAAGGAATAGCAAAGGAAAGAGGCCACTCTGCTCAACTAGCTAGACTAGAGTATAGGGAAAAGAAAATGAAATACAACCAGGAAAAGAGGGCTGGTAAGTTTGAGACCAGACAAGAGAAAAAATTAGCTAGACTAAAGTCAAGAGAAGCTGCTGGTAAGTTGAGAGGTCCTGGAAAGGCTAGAATGGAGAGACTTGAGGAAATGGGTTATGGCTCAGACGGGGATGGTGCGAACATGATGGGTATAGACAGGGCATTGAATAGAGCAAAAAGATATAGTTCTGGACCTAGAAAAATGAAGAGAGACTGATGAGAACAAGAGAAGAAAGGCAGGCCGACAGACAAGCTAGGAGACAAGAAAGAAGAGCTAACAGAGGTGAAGCGATTAACGACTTATTTAATACGGTTACTGGACAGACACCCCCACCACCACCACCAGTTCCAGAAACACCAGTTCCAGATACACCAGTGGTTGACCCACAACAAGAGGAGTTAAGTAGGCAGGCTAGAGAGGTTATGTCTGGTAATGTTAATTCAGCACAGGCTGAGTACTTTAGACAACAAAATGAAGATTTGTTTATGAAGGAGCGTAAAGACATAAACCTAGCCAATCAATACAACAAGCTTGAAAAAATGACAGGTGTAAACCCAGTGTCTAATAGAAAAAATGATAAAATGACCGAGTTGTTTGGTGGTCTTTACGGCTCTGAAGAATCAAGAGGTTTTTAAAAAATAAATAACTACAAAATGAGAAAAGATTTAGGTATAAATTCAGTATGGGACGGGCCACTAGATATGAGTGAGTTCCCAACAGAAAAGGGTGACAGCAATGGCATTAAGGGTATTAAGCTTTTAGCCAAGAATCAGCCACCATGCAAGATGGGTCCTATAACCGAACGAGCTAAAGGTTTTTAGTATGTCTTTCTGGGATATATTTAGAACAAGAAATAGGTACAACGAAAAGAACATCGTTGGGTTTCTTTCATTTGCGGTGATGACAATATTTGCTGCGGTTGATATTGCAACTGGTATATACGGTAAAGAGTTAGTTCATAGTGATGTAATATTTAATTCATTCGTTATAGTAACACTTGGTGCTTTTGGTATTGCCGAAGCTGGCCAAATTTTCGGTAAGAAAGAAAAAGAGGAAGAGTAGTAATGCCTTTAATTAAGCTGATGTATAACGAAATGAAAATCGTGTTGATTAATATAACAACACTTGGGATATCCTTTAGCAACATAGAGATGTCTTTGAAGATATTGTTACTCCTTGTTACTATAGGGTATACTGTTCACAAATGGATAACCATTAAAAAAAAGAAATAAATGAAGGTAACTGAACATGTTTCTTATAAGGAGGTAACCAAGAGTAACACCGCTATTAGAAGGGGTATAGAAAACATACCAAGCGGTGAGCAGATGGAGAAGATAAAGCTACTATGTAAAAAGGTTTTTGAACCACTCAGGGAACATGTAGGTGGCCCTATAGCTATAAACAGTTTGTTTAGAAGTGTAGAGTTAAATAGAGCTATCGGGGGTTCGTCAAGTTCGCAGCACTGCGCTATTAATGGTGCGGCTATGGACATTGATGACACACTAGGGTATATGTCTAACGCAGACATGTTTAACTTCATAAAAGAAAACTTAGACTTTGACCAACTTATCTGGGAGTACGGTGACGATGACAACCCAAACTGGGTTCATGTTTCTTACAAGGAAAGAGAGAATAGAAATCAAATATTGAAATGCAAAAGAGTAAAAGGAAAGACGGTATATTCTTTATTCTCTTAACTGTATTTTTATTTAACTCATGCTCTGTTGAGCAGAGGTTAGAAAATAAATTTAGAAGAGCTGAGCGCAGGATAGAAAAACTTACAATTAAGTACCCTAAGCTTTTAAATAATGACACTTTACATGATACCTTTAAGATTATATCGGATAGGGTTAAACACGACACTTCGTTTGTTGACATACCTGGAGATACTACTTATGTATATAAGGATAAGCTTAGAATTAAGTATGTTAGGGTGGGTGATACGACATACATACAGGGTGAGTGTAAAAGCGATACAATCATACGCACAGTGGAGGTACCGTTTGAAAGAGTAGTTGTAAGGGAGGAAGGAATACTAGACCAAATCAAGAGGTACCTAAAGAGGTATCTGTTTTGGATTATACTAATAGCATCACTTGCAGTCTTAGTTAAGATTGGGTGGAAATTTATAAAACCGTTTTAATAAAAAAACAATGGGTAAAAAGAAAAAAGCATTACAAGCTGAGATAGATAGGCTTAATGCGCAGAGACCTAAAACAGAGGTAACTAGCTACAAGAACATAGACCAAACACCAAGGACTAGCGTTGCTACCACACTAGGTAGCTCAATGACTGGATATAAGACAAGCTCTGGTCCATCAATGTATGGTGCTGCATACAACTACAAAAACATTAACTCTTGCGGGCCTTCTTTTACTGGTGTTAAGCTTAAAGAAAAAGAAGAAACCAAAAGTAATTCCACTACTAAAAGGGGTGAAGAAATTATAAGTAATATGCCTACTACTAAGACATATGAGCCGCCAAAAAAATTAGAGTCGAGACAACAAGGATATCATTCACCAACAACTTTACCTAAAGAAAGATTTGTAAAAATACGTTTAGCTCCTTATAAATTATCGCAGAAGGTTAAAGCTAAAGCGGACAAAATTGAAGGTAAACATCCTGGTATTAAAAAAATGGCAGCGGAATCTTTGTTTAGATTAGGTGAAGCTGGGGTGAAGAGTGCTGCAAGCCTTATAGCTAATAAAAGAAAAGCTAACCTTGGTTCAAGCAATGCTTTTGCTCCAAGACAAAGAAGTGGTGGAGGCGGCTACTCGTCTAAAAGCCAACCGTCTTACGCTCAACTACTAAGTAAATATCAATCTTAAAAAAATAAATAAAATGGGTTATAAAATGAAGGACGGTAAAGGTCCTAACGCATTACCTCTGTTGGCACTAATACCCGCTGCTGCTGCTGCTGGTAAAGCTATACTTGGTGCAGGAACTCTTGCTGGAGCAGCTAAGGCTGGGATTGCTGCTGGGACCGCTGCTGCTGCTGCTAAAACTGCCGCTGGGGCCGCAGGAACTGCAGGAGCTATTGCTGGTAAACTTGGGGCTGGTGGTAAAATCGCTTCTGGAATTGCTAAAGCAGCTAAAGTTGCTAAAGCTAGTAAGGTTGGTGAGGCTTTGGGTGCGGTAGGTAAGAAAAAGGTTTTAGGTTCTACCGTAAAGGAATACGCTACCTCTGCCTTGAAAAACAAGATTATGCAAGCCCCTGTAAAAGCAAAGCAAGAAATTGAAGAAAGAAAAGCATTAGAACAACAAAAGCAAGAATTATTTAAAAGTAAATTTTCTCCATCTATGATGGGTGACAAAAAAGGACCGAACATGAAAAAAAGTAGAAAAAGAGTTGCGCAAGATTACGCAAGAAACGCAATTGTAGATAGAAAAGAAGGGCGCACTAAGGACGCAAACTATGAGCAAAAGCAAGCAACTAGGGTTGCCGCAGGTGAATCACCAATGATGATGGGTCATAGCCCTATATCTAAGCACATGGGTGGACGAGGCACTAACATGTATGGAGACCCTATGATGATGGGGAAGAAGCCTATGATGAAGGGTGGTGAAAACGTAATTGTAAGAGACGCTAAGTCTGGCGGTGAAAAACAATACGACAAGTACGGAAAGTAATGAGCTTTAAGTTAGACAAGCCACCATATAATCTTGACGGGCCTGCCGTATACTTAAATGACTTTACAGATGAGCCTGCTGTTCTTGGTAGAACCAATAAGAACGGTACCATACTACTTAATAAAGAACTTGACCCAAAGTATCACGATGCGGTCATCAAACACGAAAAGGTCCACGTTGACCAAATCGAAAGAGGTGACTTAGATTGGGATGGCCCTAACTTTTATTGGAAGGGTAAGAAGTACTCTCGTTCATTGAACATGATGGGTACTGGTAGAGAGCCTTGGGAAAAAGAGGCATATAGAAAAGGTGGGGTACCTTTTGGTAAAATACCCGTTTAATAATTAACAACACAACAATTAGAAAAAATGGCAAACGAAGTAATTAATTTAGGAACTGTATTTAGCGGATTCAATAGCGGTACAGACCTACAACCAGCAAACTCAAGAACAAACAACCAAGGTGTTACAATAAGTGACATCGCAGGGTTTGTTAAGATTGTAGATACAGCACCAGCAACAGCAACCCTTATAAAAGGCGATATGTTCCTTGCTCTTGATACAGGTGCATTAACTGTTTGTACAGTTACTGCTACCACAGTTATCAGTGTAACTTTATCTTAATAATTAAATAAACACCCCTGTAGGATAAAACCTATGGGGGTATTAACTTAAATAAATAAAATGGGACAATTCGGAAATCAACCAGATTTTGGAACAGAGGCAGCTACAGTAACGGCATCAGACACTATATCACCAGCGACTAACCTTACTGGCTCTGTATTGTATGTCGGTACAGGTGGGTCTGTTAAAGTTTTAATGGCAGGTAAAAGAGAGGTTGGGGATGCAATTATTTTTGCAAACGTACCTGACGGAAGTTTTCTACCAGTCACTGTAGACTATGTTTTAGCGACTGGAACTACAGCTAGTGACATTATATCTTTGAAGTAATATGTCTTTAGGCTTAGGTATAGACTTAGCAATTATAGGTGCAGGAGGTTTTGCTGTGCCATTTGAGTTTGTTAACTCGCTGTACAGTGACGGTGACCGAAGCTTTGCAGAAATGTCATCTGCTGTAAACAAGCCAGCAGCTACAAGTGGGTTTGCATTAAGCTGTTGGGTTCATTTTGATGGTAGTATTTCTAATGAGTATATCTTTGGCCATGTGGGTGACGCTGACATGTTCTTCCGATTTGATTCGAGTACATCCGCTACATTTCAAACTGCGGCTGGTACTAACACTACATGGACTATATCTGCCAACTCCACAGGGTGGAATCATGTAGCTATATCATTAAATGGTGGCGTTAACGAGCTGTGGATTAATGCAGTAAAATCTACGGGTACAACAGAAGACTACGATGCGCAGGCTATAAATATAAGTCTTATAGGTAGGAGTAATACATCTTATGGTTTGTTTGTTATGGATGAACTAATTATAGATGCAGACGGGACACTAACTCAGGCTCAAGTAAACTCTCTGTACAAAAGTGGTAAAGGGGTATTAAGTAATACTGTAATAACAACCCCTGATATCTTTTACAGGTTTGACCAAACAAGTGGGACAACTGTTGTTGACTCAAGCGGTAACGGTAATAATGCAACCATATACTTCCCAACAAACGGGGATTGGTCACCACATTTATTAGAAGCCCCAACAATCACAGGGGGTTCTGTAAATACTACATCACCAGCTCAGGTTGTGCTAACAGGCACAAACTTTTATTCTGTTACAGGTTTAAGTGCATCTGGTACTGCAGTTGTTGATAGCTACACCATAGACAGCGTTACTCAGATAACGGCAATAGTCGATGTGGAAACCGCAGGAGACTACAGCATAACGGTAAATAACATTGTAGGCTCTGACACTATAGCTAGTCAGACAATAGCGTTGTATGACTTTGGTAATTACATTCAACCATCAGTAGGTAATACAACCGAAAGTGGCACAATAGCTACAGCTTGGAATAGTACAGATAGATTTTCTAATATAGTTGTCGCTTATTGGGCTAAAAGACCAATTGGTGCTGACACAGCTAAAACTAATGCAATAGTGTCAGGTAACACCAACGCTAACACATACATATATCACAGAAACACCTCTCCATATATTAGGTTTGCATCTGACGGAGATAATAATGACAGAAGAGTTGAGTGGAACGCATTAAACATAACAGACAATGATTGGCATCATTTTTATTACTTTTATAATAACAACTCATTAACTGAGGACATAACACAGCAACCGACAGGTGCTGCCGATGGCACTTACTCTTCAATTTCCCCATCGGTTTATCCTCCTGGAGGCACAGGATTACAAATGACGGCAGTTGTTTCAGGAGGTTCTGGAAATATAACTAGACTTAGCGTAACCGCTGTAGGCTCTGGTTATAGGACGGGTGATGAAATTACTTTTACAGTAGATGGACAAACAGCAAAAGCAGTTTTATCAAAAATTCCAGACAGTGTTGACGGTGAACTTTATCTTGTTTATGACGGGGTGCTACAAACAAGGTCAAGTTCTGAATTTCAATTTGATGGCGTTGATAATTTTGGAACATTTTTCGCAAGAGGCAGTGGCGGTTTTGACTCTGAAATAGGCGTTGACGATATCTTCTTTGATGAAAAAGTTAGTACAGTTGCTGAAGCACAGGGAATATATAATAACGGAAGAGGCGGAAACGTAACAAACATATTTGGTAGTCAACCTCTTTACTGGTATAAGTTTAATGAAGCAAATGGTGCAGCAACTATAGCACAAAGTGGCTCTGTCGGTAGTGCGGATATGACGCTCACTAACTTCACGGGGGCTTACCTACTACCTAAATCTGGGTATAATTTTGAAAATGCACTTTCATATGATGGCACGGATGATTACTGCGCTTTACCAGCAAACTTAGAAATTGCCGCATCTAGCACAGAGTTTACAATGTCTGTTTGGTTAAAACCTGAGGTTGGATTAAGCAGTGGGCAAATGTGGATTTGCGATAACAGCACCTTGAAAGATATGTGGTTCTTTTATCCAACTGTCACTTATTTTAGACTGAATGGCAGTAGCAATCAAAATACTTGGACTTATGGTTATAATACAGCAGGCCATGCAGGCAGTTGGCATCATTACGTTGTAACAAGAGATAGCAGTAATGTTATTGAAATGTATGTTGACGGTGTACAACAAACAAAATCCACAAGTAATATCAATTCTGCTAACTTTCAAATTCAATACATTGGCACTCGTGCTAGTCTTTCAGCTACTAAATATAGAGGAGTGATGGATGAGTTTATAGTTAAGTCTGGATACGCTGCAACTCCTGCCGATGTTGTTTCACTATATAACGATGGATTAGGTATTGATTCATCATTAGCTTTGCCTTCACCGTTAGCTTATTGGAAATTTAACGAAACAACAGGTACCACAGCCAGCGATTCATCAGGTAATGGAAATGACTTAACACTCAATAACTTTACAGGAACGCCTTGGGTACCACACTAAAATTAAATTAAATTAAATTAAATGAAAATAGAAAAAGAAGAGCTTGACAAGATTGTTGAGCAACAGGTAGAGTTAAATAATCTACTTAAAAGAATAGGTTTTATAGAGACCGAAAAGGATGGTCTTTTGAAGATGTACATTGAAGCGTTAGGAGAGTCTAATGCCACCAAGAAAGAACTTGAAGATAAGTACGGGGCTATTAACATAGACCTATCCGATGGCTCGTATACTAAAGTTGAAACTGAGTAGCTGTGTCTATAATAAGGAAGATAACTATAGGTAAGGAGTATAAGGAAAACGCTATGCATTACGCTGTGGGTCAAGAGGTTTATGGTGGTCATTGTGTATCAAACATAGAGGACATCGAAAGGGATAATGTGTACAGGATATACATAACCAAGAACGATGAGGTGATGCCCTGGAAAGACTTCAATAAGAACATGGGTATATCTGTGGAGTACGACCTAAAATACTAACACCCATGAGGAGTGTGTACGACTTTATTGTTAAGCCTATATCTGGTAGGTACAACAATACCAAAGATATTGGTGGAGTTAAGTTTGTAACTAACACAAAGATTGAAAGCTACAAAAGCGTTAGTAATGAGGCAGAGGTAATAGCCACACCACTATCCATTGTAACAGACATCAAGGTTGGTGACAGGGTTATTGTCCACCATAATGTGTTTAGAAGGTTTTACGACATAAGGGGTAATGAAAAGGATAGCCGTAGCCACATAAAAGAAGATATGTACGTTTGTTCACCAGAGCAGATATACCTTTATAGGGACAATGAATCACACCTTGATTATTGTTTTGTACAGCCAGTTGTTAATGACGATGAGTGGTCATCTCAAAAAGAAAAACCACTTACAGGTATACTTAGGTATGGCAACAAGGTTCTTGAAAAGAACGATGTACGCCCAGGAATGGTTGTAGGGTTCACCCCAGAGTCAGAGTTTGAGTTTGTTGTGGATGGTGAGTTATTATATTGTATGAAATCTAAAAATATTGTTTTGACCTATGGAAACGAAGGAAGCGAAACTAAATATAATCCAAGCTGGACGAGCAGCGGTTGAGGAGCTAATTAAGGTGGCTAGAGAGCCAATAGTTACTGGTGGTGAGGACGATGTATCAGCGGATAGATTAAAGAACGCAGCGGCCACTAAAAAGCTTGCGATATTTGATGCGTTTGAAATATTAAACAGGATTAACGAAGAGGAGAATATGCTCAACAACGTAGAAAAAGTTGAGGCACCAAAAAAAGTATTCTCTGGTTTTGCTGAGAACAGGTCTAAGAAGTAATGTACGAACAGACATTAATAAATATAATAGATGACCATATAAAGCCACATGTTCTGAAAAGAATGAACAAAGGCAAGAAATGGAAGTATGGGTACAATGAAGCGCACGACATTGTGGTTATAAGTAAGAGTGGTCAGATTGGTGAGATATACGAGATACAAAACCTAAAGATAGCTTTACCAATAGAGTTTGATGTCGTTAAGTTTAAAGATAACAAATGGTGTTACACTGACTACCCAAAAGAGTTATCTAGGTTTAAGAGTGTTTTTGATTGGAACGAAGCTCCAGATGAGTTTAAGAATAAATGGTTTGACTACATAGACACGGAGTTTACTAGAAGGGAAGATGGTTTTTGGTTTATAAACAATAAAAAGCCAACATACATAACAGGTTCTCACTACAACTACCTACAGTGGTCTAAGATAGATGTTGGTAAACCAGACTTTAGAGAGTCTAACAGATTGTTCTTTATATTTTGGGAGGCTTGTAAGGCTGACCACAGAAGCTACGGGATGTGCTACTTAAAGAATAGACGCTCTGGTTTTTCTTTTATGTCATCAGCAGAAACTGTAAACTTAGCAACACTATCTAGTGACTCAAGGTTTGGTATACTGTCTAAGACAGGACCCGATGCTAAGAAGATGTTCACAGACAAGGTGGTGCCGATATCGGTTAACTACCCGTTCTTCTTCAAGCCCATACAGGATGGTATGGATAGACCTAAGACAGAGCTTGCTTATCGTGTACCAGCGTCTAAGTTTACTAGAAAGAAGCTAGACACAAACAGTCAGGTTGAAGACATTACGGGTCTTGACACAACCATAGACTGGAAGAACACAGGAGATAACTCATACGATGGTGAAAAACTATCGTTGTTAGTACACGATGAGAGTGGTAAGTGGGAGAAACCCACAAACATACTTAACAACTGGAGGGTAACTAAGACATGTCTAAGGTTAGGTAGTAGGGTGATTGGTAAGTGTATGATGGGGAGTACATCAAACTCTTTGGATAAAGGGGGTGAGAACTTCAAGAAGTTGTATGAGGACTCTGACGCAACCAAAAGAAACGCCAACGGACAGACAGCATCTGGGTTGTATAGCCTGTTTATACCGATGGAGTGGAACTACGAGGGGTACATAGACGAGTATGGATACCCCGTGTTTGATACACCAGAGAAAAAAATTTACGACACCTTTGGTAATGAAATACGCATGGGTGTTATTGATTACTGGGAGAACGAGGTAGAGGGATTAAAGAATGACCAGGATGGTCTTAATGAATTTTATAGGCAGTTTCCAAGAACAGTGGAGCATGCGTTTAGGGATGAGGCTAAGAACTCTTTGTTTAACCTCACTAGGATATATCAGCAGATAGATTATAACCAAGACCTAAGAAACACCAACATACTCACAAAGGGTAACTTTCAGTGGGAGAACGGTATAAAGGATACAAGGGTGATATTTTTACCTAGCAACAACGGAAGATTTTTAATTTCATGGGTTCCTAACACAAATCTGCAAAATAGAGTAATAATAAAGAATGGGGTTAAGTATCCTGGTAACGAACACTTAGGGGCATTCGGGTGCGATAGTTACGATATATCAGGAACTGTAAGTGGCATAGGTTCAAATGGTTCTCTTCACGGACTGACAAAGTTTTCTATGGAGGAGGCACCAGCAAACCACTTTTTTCTAGAGTATATATCTAGACCACAGACCGCTGAGATATTTTTTGAGGATATATTAATGGCTATTATTTTTTACGGTATGCCAATACTTTGTGAGAACAACAAGCCGAGGCTGTTGTATCACATCAAAAGAAGAGGGTATAGGGGGTACTCCATGAATAGGCCAGACAGGGTTTGGAACAACCTCTCACAAACAGAAAGAGAGATAGGTGGTATACCTAACTCAAGTGAAGACATTAAGCAGGCTCATGCAGCCGCAATAGAGACTTACATAGACGAATGTGTTGGGGTCATAGGTGATGACCAATACGGGGATATGTATCTCGACAGAACATTAAATGATTGGGCAAGATTTGATATAAACAACAGAACGAAGTTTGATGCGTCTATTAGTTCAGGACTAGCGATAATGGCTTGTAACAAAAATAGATACGCACCTATAAACAAAGTGGTTAGAAACAATATTAAACTTGGCTTCAAAAGATATGACAATACTGGTAGTGTTTCCAAAATAATAGATAGATGAATATAAGTACAAATCCAAATAGTTCGTTCCCAAGCCAAGTCGTTAGCGATGAGGAGAAAAAGAGCTTTGAATATGGCGTTCAGGTAGGAAGAGCTATAGAGGGTGAGTGGTTTCATGGTGGGAGAAGCGGTAACAGGTTTGCAACTAATTGGAACAAGTATCACAACCTAAGGCTTTACGCTAGAGGTGAGCAGCCAATACAGAAGTATAAGGATGAGTTATCTATTAACGGTGACCTATCATACCTTAACTTAGATTGGAAGCCAGTACCAGTTATATCTAAGTTTGTTGACATCGTTGTTAATGGTATGTCAGAGAAGCAGTATAAGATTAATGCTTACGCTCAAGACCCATCATCACTAAAAGAAAGAACAAACTACGCAGAAAACCTACTTAGAGACATTGTAGCCCAGGAGGACATACAAATACTTAGGGATAGTATAGGTGTGGACACAGCGAACTTTAAAGGTAAAACTGACTTACCAGAAACGCCTGAAGATGTTTCTCTATATATGCAGCTCAAGTATAAGCCGTCCATAGAAATAGCTGAAGAAGAAGCCATAAACAATACTTTAGCTAAAAATAAATTTGAGTTAGTAAGGAGAAGATTAAACTATGACCTAGCGGTACTTGGTATTGCTGCGGTAAAGACTGATTGGAACAAGGCTGAGGGGGTTGTAGTAGACTACTGCGACCCAGCAAAAATGGTTTGGTCTTACACTGAGGACCCAAACTTTGAAGATATTTACTATGTTGGTGAGGTTAAGTCTATAACAATACCAGAGCTTAAAAAGCAGTACCCGTTTATTTCTGAGGAAGAGTTGGATAGAATATCTAAGATGGGTAACAGAAGCGATTATGTTGTTGGTTGGAATGACTATGACGATAACACTGTTCAAGTTTTATACTTTGAGTACAAAACGTACATGAACCAAGTGTTTAAAATAAAACACACAGCAAACGGGTTAGAAAAAGCTATAGAAAAAACAGATTCTTTTAACCCACCAGAAGCGGACACATTTAAAAAAGTTTCAAGAACCATAGAGGTGTTGTTTACTGGTGCTAAGATTCTTGGTTACGACCAAATGATTGATTGGAAACTGTCAGAAAACATGACAAGACCTAAATCAGACACGACTAAGGTTTGCATGAATTATTCTATTGCCGCACCTAGAATGTACAAGGGTAGGATAGAATCGACAGTAAGTAAGATTACTGGGTTTGCTGACATGATAAACATCACTAACCTGAAGATTCAACAGGTAATGTCTAAGCTAGTGCCAGACGGTGTATATCTAGACATTGACGGATTGGCTGAGGTGGATTTGGGTAATGGTACAAGTTATAATCCTCAAGAGGCTCTGAACATGTATTTCCAAACGGGTAGTATACTTGGTAGGTCTCTGACACAGGAGGGTGATATGAATAGGGGTAAGGTTCCTATACAGGAACTAAGTTCGTCAAATGGTCAGGCAAAGTTATCGGCATTAATTAACACCTATCAGTATTACTTGCAAATGATTAGGGATGTCACAGGGCTTAACGAAGCTCGTGACGGTAGCGCACCTATGGAGGACACTCTTGTAGGACTGCAAAAGCTTGCCGCTAACGCATCGAACGTAGCGACACGACACATACTACAGTCTAGCCTTTATTTAATCGCTAGAACCTGTGAAAACATATCGTTAAGAATATCAGATTCTGTTGAGTTTGCTTTGACCGACCAATCTTTAAGAAGGGCTATAAGCTCATTTAACGTGGGTACGCTAGAGGAAATATCAAGCCTGCACTTGCACGACTTTGGTATATACCTAGAACTTGAACCAGAAGAAGAGGAGAAAGCGCAGCTTGAGCAGAACATACAAGCTTCTATAAAAATGGGGGGTATTGATATTGAGGATGCAATAGACATCAGACAAATAAATAACCTAAAGCTTGCTAACGAGGTTCTAAAGCAGAAGAGAAAGAAGAGGCTAGAAAGAGAGCAACAGCAACAGCAGTCTAACATACAGATGCAGGCCCAGGCTAACGCTGAGGCTGCTGAAAAAGCGGCAATGGCTGAGGCTCAAAAACAACAAATCCTAACTCAAGAAAAGATTAGTATAGAGCAGGCTAAGTCTCAGTTTGAAATACAAAGACTTCAGACTGAAGCTGAAATAAAAAGAGGGTTAATGCAGGCTGAGTTTGATTTTAACATGCAGTTGGCTCAAGTGAGGGCTAATGCTGAGGGTCAAAAAGAACAAGATATAGAGGACCGAAAAGATAAAAGAATTAGGATGCAGGGTACTCAGCAGAGTGAACTCATCAACCAAAGAAAAAACAACTTACTACCAACAGATTTTGAGTCCTCTGGAAACGATGTGTTGGGTGGTATCGGATTAGAGCAATTTGAGCCGAAGTGATTTTAAACAATTATATATTATATTATTATGTCAGAAACAAAAGTAGACTTGTCAAAAGTCAAGCCTAAGAAGGCTAAACAAACAGTAACTAAGTTAGACCTTTCTAAAAAGAAAGAAGAACCAAAAGAAAAAGAAGATGCCGTTCAAGAGCAAAGCACAGATGAAGTACCTGTACTCAACAAACCCGAAACTAGCGGAGAAGTGGAGGAAGGAATACCCGAATCAAAACCTGAAAACACTCCCGCAGAAGTCACCAGTTCAGATGATGGGGGTAAGTCAGAAGAAGGAGAAGTAGTAATACAAGAGATTACTGAAAAAGAAGAAGAGAAAGAAGAAGTAGCACCCGTTGTTGAACAAACAGAAGACAAAGTTAAGATAAATCTACCAGAGGGTGTAGATAAGCTTGTGAAGTTTATTGACGAAACAGGTGGTGACCTACAGGACTATGTGCGATTAAACACGGACTACTCGAACGTAGATGAAAAAACACTATTAAGAGAGTACTATAAGAAAACAAAACCGCATCTTAACGATGAGGAAATAGATTTTGTAATGGAAGAAAACTTTCATTACGATGAAGAACTTGATGATGAGCGAGACATCAAGAGAAAAAAACTTGCTCAAAAAGAAGAGGTTTCAAAAGCCCATTCATTTCTAAATGATTTGAAGGATAAATACTACGAGGAAATCAAGTCGAGGCCCACGCAGTCCAACGAACAAAGAAAAGCAATGGACTTTTTTAATCGCTACAAGGAGAGTGAACAACAAGCTGAAGAATCTAGAGGTTTATTCAAATCTAAAACTAAAGATTTTTTCCAAAACGATTTCAAAGGTTTTGATTTTAAAGTTGGGGAAAAGAAATTTAGATACGGGGTAAGTAATCCAGAATCAATTGCTGATACTCAGTCTAGCATTAATAATATATTGGGGAAGTTTCTCGATGAAGGTGGTAATGTAAAAAGATTTGACGAGTATCATAAAGCAATGTATGCAGCCCAAAATGTTGACAAAATTGCCTCACACTTTTACGAACAGGGTAAGGCTGACGCTATCAAGGATGTTTCTGTTAAGTCTAAAAACATAACAGGTGAAGCACCTAGACAAACGTCAAACGATAGTCTGTTTATAAATGGGTTAAAGGTTAAGGCTGTCAACGGCATCGACTCTTCAAAACTTAAAATTAATAAAAAAACCTAAAAATTAAAAATTATGGGACAATTTGCAACTAACGACCCGTTGGGTTCGTTTTCCTTGGTACCTACTCCATTTAAGAGTATTACTCAAGGTTCTTATTTAAACTTTGCTGATGGAAGCGGAAACGACTTCGCACAGCAGTATCTACCCGAAATCTATGAAGCTGAAGTAGAGCGTTACGGTAACCGTACAATCTCTGGTTTTCTTCGTATGGTTGGGGCTGAGATGCCAATGACTTCTGACCAAGTTGTTTGGTCTGAGCAGAACCGTCTACACCTTTCTTTCGAGAGTGGTATGGGTGGAGCTGGAGCTACTACTGCTTCTGCTATTACTATTGCTGCTGGAGGAACTTTAGTTTCTGATGTAGCTGGTGAGAACTCTGCTGGAGAGTCTATTCAACCTATTATCCGAGCTGGTTCTACTGTAGTTATTTATAACACAGTTAGTTTAGCGTCTGTTAAGTGTTTTGTTGACACTGAGCCTGCTGCTGGAGCTGGTAATAACTTTGATTTCAATGCTTATCCATATGATGCAGCTAACTTAAACGCTGTTTCTACTGCTGTTGGACAGCCAGGAGCTGGAGGAAGTATTAAAATCTTCGTATATGGTTCTGAATTTGCTAAGGGTACTGACTCTATGGCTGGTTCTATCACACCATCTTTCACTCAATTTAACAACAGCCCAGTAATCATCAAGGACCAGTATGAGGTTTCAGGTTCTGACGCTGCACAAATTGGTTGGGTTGAAGTTACTGATGAGGCTGGACTTTCTGGATACCTATGGTATTTGAAGGCTGAAGGTGAAACTCGTCTACGTTTTCAGGACTACCTAGAGATGGTTTCCATAGAGGGTGAACTTGCTGCTGCTGGTTCTGCTGCTATTGGACGTTCTGCTGGTGGACTTACTCCAGGAGCCGCTGCTCCAAACGTAAAGGGTACTGAGGGTCTGTTTGCCGCTATTGAGGCACGAGGAAATGTTTATAACAACTTCTCTGCTGCAACTGGTTTAGCTGACTTTGACAAGATTCTTGCCAACCTAGATAAGCAAGGTGCTATTGAAGAAAACATGCTTTTCTTGAATCGTAACACTTCCTTAGATATGGATGACATGCTTGCTGCTCAGAACTCTTACGGTGCTGGTGGTACTTCTTACGGAGTATTTGAAAACAGCTCTGAGATGGCTTTGAACTTAGGATTCTCTGGATTCCGAAGAGGTTCTTATGACTTCTACAAGACTGATTGGAAATATCTTAACGATGCTTCTACTCGTGGTCTTACTGAAGACATCGATGGAGTTTTGATTCCTGCTGGAACAACTACTGTTTACGACCAAATGCTAGGTACTAACATTCGCAGACCATTCTTACATGTACGTTACCGTGCATCTGAGGCTGATGACCGAAGAATGAAGTCTTGGATTACAGGTTCTGTAGGTGGTGCTGCTACTTCAGGAGAAGACGTAATGAAGGTTCATTTCCTTTCTGAGCGTTGTTTGGTTACTCAGGCTGCTAACAACTTCGTGTTGTTCAAGGCTACTGCGTAAGCATTAATCTTATAAACTTGGGGTCATATTGTGTGGCCCCAAGTTTTATTTTTTTAAACTATTTAATTATATTATATCATGGGAAGACCTAGAAAAACAACAACAACAACAAAACCTCAAGTAGAAGAGGTTGTGCAAGAAACTGTACAAGAAAATGAAACTGTAATTGAAGCTCCAGTAGCTCCTAAACCAGTTGAAGTAAAAGAAACCAAGAAGAAAGATGAGTGGGAAATTAAGTCCCGTCAATATTATTTGGCAGGTGGTAAGTCACCGTTAACTTTTACACTAGCAAGTAAACACACACCAAGGCATCCATTACTGTGGTTTGACCCTAAGACAAACTCTCAAAGGGAAATACGGTACGCAACTAATCAAAAAAGTTGTTTTGTGGATGAGCAAAACGGCTCTGTAACAATGGAGCATATTGTGTTTAAGGATGGCGTGTTAAATGTGCCTAAAGAAAAGCAGAGTTTACAAAAACTTTTATCTATTTATCATCCACACAAAGGCAGACTTTATAATGAGTTTGACCCAATACAAGAGGCTGAATATGGACTAGAGGACTTGGAGACTGAGCTTGAGGCAATGACAGCAGCAAGGGAGATTGACATCGACCATGCTGAAGCAATTCTAAGAGCAGAAAGTGGTTCTAGCGTATCAAAAATGACAAGTAAGGAGATACGAAGAGACTTGATGGTACTAGCTAAAACAAATCCAAGACTGTTTATTAGTCTAGCGTTAGATGATAACATTCAGCTTAGAAACTTTGCAATTAAAGCTGCTGAACAGGGTATCATTAAGCTGTCTCAAGACCAACGTACGTTTACATGGGCTAGTAATGGTAGAAAGTTAATGACCGTTCCATTTGAGGAGCATCCATACTCAGCTATGGCTTCATTTTTCAAGACAGACGAGGGTATGGAAATATTTTCATCTATCGAGAAAAAACTAATGTAACAACGTAATATATATTATAGGGTTAGGTCAGTAGAAAGCTGGCCTATCCCTTATAATTAATAAAAAATAAATATGGCTATAAACATTAACGAGGTATATAAAACCGCATTACTGATTCTTAACAAGGAACAGAGGGGTTATGTTACACCTAATGAGTTCAATAAGATAGCCAATCAAGTTCAACTGCAAATGTTTGAAAGCTACGCAGAGGAACTAAACCAGCAGCTTCGTGTTCCACAGGCAGACGCTGATTATTCAGACAGAATAATGAACACAGACGAAAAGCTTTCTATATTCAAAGCTTTCGGTGACGCAACATACGACAACGCCACAACTCCAAGCACACCATATTATACATTACCATCTGACTTATATCGCTTAGGTACAGTGGTTTACACTGGTATAAATGGAAATCAAGTAGAACTTCAGAGATTGCAGAGACATGACTTTTACAATATACAGAAGTCATTACTTACAGCATCGACAAAATATTTCCCCACATACCTTTACGAAAACGAAAAGATGTATGTTAAACCCGACAGTATAAACTCAGGGGTTGTTGTAAACTACCTTAGAAAGCCTACAGAGCCAAGGTGGGGTTACAGTGTTGGTTCATTGGGTCAGTACATATATGACGCCACTGTTTATGGTGCGTCTTTACTGAACACAGGTACAAACACACTAACAAGTAGCATAAGCACTAACCCCACAGATAAAAACGCAAACTCAACTACAGGGGTTACTCAATCAGCAACTTCTGGTGTAGGAACTGGGCTAACAGTTACAATTACCACATCAGGTGGCTCTGGAACTTCAACAGTTACTAGTGTAGATGTTACAACTGGAGGCTCTGGTTATTCCTCAGGAGACACAGTTACATTTGCGGCAGCTAGTTTTGGTGGAGGTGTTGGTAGTAATTTAATAATTACACTAACTGAATCTAATTTTAATAACGCAAGTACATACGGCTCAACAAACATAGAGCTACATCCATCAGAGCAAACTGACTTCATAATCAAGTTATTGTTCTACTTCGGTGTAGTGATTAGAGACCCACAAATAGTTCAAGCTGCTGCACAAGAGGCTAGAACAGAAGAGATAAACGAAAAAAGCTAATAGAATATGTCAACACCAAACGGAGGTTTAGTTACCGAAACAAATGAAGAATATTATGTTGGCCAGAAGGTTTACACACTTGGGGCTGCAACAACTCAAAGTGAGTTTGTAACAACCTTCAATACTGAACTTACAGACGGTGTTGCAGGTGAGTATGACAGAAACTATTACCTACAGACAAGTAACGACAATGGGGTGACATGGGTTACTGTAGCCTCAGAGGTTAAGACAAACACAAGTAACACTATAATAAGTGGTACAAACGCTGTTCCTGTGAATTTGGGGCCAAGTATTCTTGTAAGGGTGGCATTATTCGTTACCGCAGTACAGTCGAATTACGGGGGTTATTCATACATAAAGCTAGGAGACATCATAAACAACTTTTTAATCGCTTACGTTGGAGCTGGTAAGCTTATACCTAGCGTTAAAAGAACCGATGTTATATTCCATGCAAAGAGGGGGTTGCAAGAGTTTACATACGACACACTAAAAAGTGTAAGTTCAATAGAACTAACCATACCATCAAGCCTAAGTTTACCACTGCCGCAGGACTATGTTAACTACGTTAGAGTATCTTGGATAGACTCTATAGGTGTTAAGCACATTATATACCCAGCTAATAACTTGACAATCAACCCAGTACAAAGCCCAGAGCAGGACTCTACAGGTGAGATTGTACAAGACGGTTTCGGGACTAACGTACAACTTAGTTCACAGACAGAAGAAAACTGGAAGACTAACGACACAAATCAAATCACAGGTATATTTACTCAAGACCAAGTTAATCAAGGGTATGATTGGTGGGGATATGGTCAGGGTTATGCTTGGGGCTACGGTGGATACTTCGGTCAGAGATACGGGTTAGACCCAACATTGACACAAGGTAACGGGTGGTTCAGTATAAGTGAAAGAACCAACTCGTTTAGCTTCTCAAGTAACCTTGCAAACCAATTAGCTGTAATAGAGTATGTGTCCGATGGTCTAGCTTATCACGAGGACTCTAGAGTACCTAAGATGGCTGAGGATGCAATGTACGCACACTTAGTTTACTCTATACTATCAACAAGGTCTAACCAACCAGAGTATGCTGTAAGAAGATGGAAGCAAGAGAGGTACGCTAAGTTAAGAAACGCTAAGATTAGACTCTCTAACCTCAAGATAGGAGAACTTACTCAAGTAATGAGGGGTAAGTCCAAGATGATTAAAAACTAGAATTAAATGGCAGAAACTAAAAATGTTTTTCTTGGGGCTAAGATGAATAAAGACCTAGACCCAAGATTAATATCTAACCGAGAATACATAGAGGCTAGAAATGCTTCGGTTACAGACTCTGCTGGGGGTGACTCAGGGGTATTGGAGAATGTTCTTGGTAACATAGAGCTGACTGATTTTGGTTTAACAGACTCCAATCTAAAGATTATAGGTTTTTATGTAGACAATACCAACGACAGGTTATTTGCGTTTATAACTAACTACACAGACTCTTCCCCCACAGGTTTAACAAATCCAGCACCATCTGCATCTGCTCATTACATAGCTGTATATAACACAATATCGAATGACTTCACGGTATTGGTCGGTGGTAGCTTTTTAAACTTTTCTGATACACACGAGGTTTTAGGCATCGACCTTATAGAGAACCTATTGTTTTTCACTGACAACAGAAACCAACCAAGAAAGATTAACGTAAACCTAGCATTAGCAAACCCATACGGTTCTGCAAATCCATACTACACATCTGAGGACCACATATCTGTAGCGAAGTATTACCCATGCCTTGCACCAGACATCGCAAAACTAACTGGTGATGGTAAACTATTTGTAAGTAGTGAGCTACAAATACAAACTAACACAACCCTTAATTCAGCAACTATATCTACCCCTACCTTTACGGTTGGTACTGGTGGAGTAACAACAAGTGGCTCTGGTTCATTAACATTAAGCTTTAGTGTTACTATTGTACAGACAGGAACAGGGTCAGGAAAATATGTTTTACTTCCAGGGATAGTACTTCCTTTTGGTGGTACAGATTACCAGCCAGGTGACACCATAACCATACCTGGGGCTACCCTACAATCAACCTTTAGTTCTAGTAACACCCCTGATGACGCAGTGTTTGTTGTCACTAGAGAAAACATGCTTAGGGAGGAATCTATGTACGATGTCACCAGTCCTTTATTACCTGACGGAAGTACAGCCAATCCTTACTACGATTCGTCATTTACGGGAGATGAACAGTTCTTGTCAGATAAGTTTGTAAGATTTAGTTACAGGTTTAAGTTTGAAGACAACGAATACTCTTTGATAGCTCCATTCTCTCAGGCAGCTTTTATACCAAAGCAGGATGGATACTTTCAAGAAGACTCTATACCTACAAGCATATTAGACGATGCGGCTAATAGCGATGAGGTAGATACTATTAAAAGCACAATTATAGAGTTCTTTGAGAACAAGGTTGATAAGGTAGAGTTAAGCATACCAATGCCTAACGGTGTAGTGCTAGGTGATACAACTAACAACCTTTACGATAAGTACAAGGTCACAGCCATAGACGTGTTATACAAAGAGTCTGATGGCACAACTATAAGGGTGGTGGATACAATAACATTTGATGAACTAGAGACAGCCTCTGGCATCGACTATGTTTACACATATAACTCGTCAAAACCAATAAAGTCATTACCATCAAAAGAAACCATTAGAGTTAGTGATAGAGTTCCTTTAAGAGCTAAGGCTCAGTCAGTTGCAGGAAACAGGGTGATGTATGGTAACTTAACATTAAGGGGTGCGTCTTTAGACTCATTAAATTACAGTGTATCAACGGGAGATAAAATTACATTTGGACAATATGGCTCAACATCTCAGAGAGAGTACCCAAACCACACGTTAAAGCAAAACAGAACGTATCAAGTTGGGGTAGTTTTATCTGACAAGTACGGAAGACAGTCAGACGTTATATTATCCCCTAACTCAACAGTGTTTCATCCTTACAAGAGTTCAGTTATGAGTTTAGACTATCTTGGTGACTCACTCCAGGTGTTGTTTAACGCACCAATACCGTCAACCTCTTCAAACATAGGTTATGTGGGATTGTATGATGAGACAACAAACCCCTTGGGTTGGTACAGCTATAAGCTTGTGGTTAAGCAACAAGAGCAAAGCTACTACAATGTATACCTACCTACCATACTAAACGGGTATCCACAAGATGTTAACTCAGGTGGCCCAACAACTTACACTACGGTTACAGATGAGGCTTATATAACATTGTTTTCTGACAACATAAATAAGGTTCCTAGAGACTTACAGGAGGTTGGCCCTCAAGACGTTCAGTTCTCTAGTTCTGTAAGATTATTTGGTAGAGTTTACAACACAACATTTAATTCAACAGCCGCAACCAATGAGCAGTATTTTCCTGGTAATATTGGCGATGAAGCAACACTTATAGGTGATAGGGATGAGATAGGTTTGAACAGGGCTGATAGTGGCAATGAGTATTTTAGTTCACCTTTTTACAGCATACCAACCCAAGGTATTGGAGGTACTGCAGGTGATGGTGCGGATTTAAAAGGAGCAAACCCATATATAGGTAGGGTGTCTACAATAAAACTTATAGGTGCTGTTGGAGGTGGTGATTTAACTTTTGCGACAGCTCCTGAAGTTACTAACCTACAGACAAGGCTTAATGTGTATGAGACGGCACCAACATTTTCAAATTTAGATATATTTTGGGAGTCTAGTACTTCTGGCCTTATATCTGAATTAAATAGAAGCGTGGCACAAAACTTTTCTATACTTCCAGTACAACTAAATACCTTCACTTGGAGTTTGTCTGAAGACGATGCTCCAGGTGACTTGGTTTGTTCTTTTGATTTAGCAAACGCTGGAGGGCAGGATATAGCTGGTGGTTCAGAGACCGCAACACTAATAGAGGTTAGGGATGGTAATGGTGGTATTGTCACAGATAAGTTTGTATTATCAAAGGTTGGTACGCAACCTCAGTTTCAACTTAGAACAACAACAGGGACGTACTTTAAGTACACACAGTTTAGCCCCATAAAAGATAACTACACATTTACAATACAGGCTAATAATCCTGAACTTGGAGGTGGGACATCTTTAATATCTACGGGGTATGGTAACTACCTCGCAAATGTAGCACCATCGGGGACTGCGACTGAAAATGACCCATTACCAGAGATAAGACCACCTTCAACATGGGGTGATTTTGCTGTATTGGATGGTGATAATGGTGCGGCACAGACATCTGACCAAAAGGTTGGATTGGTTTGGGAGGTTACAAAGGTTGAGTTCCTTTGGGTTGGTAATGGCAGTGTGTGGACTGAGTATCAGACATCTCCGTATGACATGTTTAGAATTGTAAAGGGTAGTGGCCAAGAAATAGCTGAGACACTACAGTACAACAATCAACTCATCTGTTTAGATGTAAACGCCACAAATAGCACAGCACTTTACATATACCAAAACAGAACATCGACATCTGTAAGGGTCACACTAAAATTAACGGATGCAAGTGGGACAGGATTGACTGATTCAATTGTAACAACACCTATCGTACTAAATAGAACAGACTAATATGAGTGCATTAATAGAGGTAAAGTATTTTAATTCATTTATAGTTAAAAAGGTTGTTACTTCTGCGGGAGTTGCTACATGGCCTGGAATACCTTGGGACCCAACTGGATACCCATCTTGGTCTGGTAGTGCGGTTAGTGGTAGTTATCAGTGGTATTTAGAGGAGTCTAGAATTAGAGGTGGGTACAACAACACTGAAGTTGGTTATGGTGTAAGGGCTTATATAACAGAAGAGAATGACGATGAGATAGTGTCATCAAACTCTTTGACATACTCTGGAATATACAACGCTCTAACGGACTTTAACGAGACAAATGTATTTTCTATTGGTGAGAACATTACAAAGAGCGTAGACCCAACGTATGGGAGCATACAGAGGATATACACTAACGATGGTAACCTTATGGTGTTTCAAGAAGATAAGGTGAGTAGGGCGTTGATAGATAAGTCTGCAATATACTCAGCACAGGGTGACGCAACTGTAACCTCTAGCGACCTTGTAATAGGACAGGTGACACCATACGCTGGTGAGTACGGTATAAGTAAAAACCCAGAGTCATTTGCACAGAAGGGTTATAGGATATACTTTGCCGACCAATCAAGGGGTGCTGTAATGAGGCTATCTAGGGACGGAATCACTGAAATTAGTGATTATGGCATGAGAGATTACTTTAGGGACGCATTTTCGCCAATAACGAGTAATTATAATTTAAGTGACCTACTTAGTTTTACAGTATCTGGCACTGGAACAACTATTCAGTTGACAGGTAGTGTAAACCTTATAGAGCTTGGCATGAGTGTTTACGGAAACTATGGAGGTACAAGTGGTGCGTATGTCACAGATATAAATATAACAACACCAGACACGGTAGCTGATGTTACTTTCAGTCAGTCTATAGGTTCAGGAAGTGGTACACTAAACCTGTACAAGCTAGTTAGGGACAAGGTTGTTGGTGGGTTTAATAACTACGCAGATGCGTATGTTGTATCTATACAGCCATCAGTAACCGACCTTTCTGCTGGTGACGGGGAATACGACACGGTTTCGTTTAACGATGCTAACAACGGTTGGACAAGCTTTTGGGATTATAAACCAGACTTCGCTAACACCTTGAACGCTAGTTACTACACATGTAAAAATGGTAGTATATGGAAGCACTACGATACAACCACAGCTAAGAACAGGGGTCAGTTTTATGGGGTTCAGACTGACACGAGTGTAACTTTTGTGTTTAACCCACAGGTAGGTGTTTCTAAAAACTTTAACACCATATCATACGAGGGTATGAACGGGTGGGAGGTTGAAAGCTTTAAATCAGATACTCAAGGCATCGACCTTAATAATTATTCTGGTCCACCTAGTTTAAATGACTACCAAGACGTAACCGCAAACGTCTATAGCTATGATGAAGGTTCGTACACAGAGGGTGGGGTTACATACCGAGCAGGTTTTGACAGGAAAGAAGGTAAGTATGTGTCTAACCTTGTTAACAACAGTACCGCAAGAATTGATGAAGTTATATTCGGTGTAGACATGTCAGGGATAAAGGGGTACTACGCAACAGTAAAAGTAAAGACAGACGCAACAACAGACGTTGGTGGTTTAAAGCAAGTGTTTGCGGTATCCACTAACAATGTTTTTTCATCACAATAAAATAAAAAGTAATGGGGAGAAGAAAAAAGTTTAATCAACTATATATAGCTACTCAAAGGCAGAACGAGTATTCTATGCAGGCATCTATAGCTGAAGCAGAGTTAAACAATATAAGGAATCAAAGGGCTGCTATCGTAGACCCGTCTTCTGCTGTAAAAGACCTAAGCGGTACGTTTTCAAATCCATACGCAAACTTAGGTGTTGCAACAAAGGCGGCTGAAATGCAGGTTGAACAAACAGATGCTGCACTAGCGAACACACTAGACACGATTAGGGCTACAGGCTCAGGTGCTGGTGGTGCCACTGCACTTGCGCAGGCTGCACTACAAAGTAAGAACTCTGTTTCTGCTAGTATACAACAACAAGAGGCTCAAAACCAAAAACTTAAAGCTCAAGGGGAAGACCAGTTGCAAAAAATGGTTGCAAGCGAACAACAAAGAGTCCAGGCAGCTAAAGCCGCTGGTATGGAGTTTGTGTTCTCAGCAGAGGAGGCTAGAACAAATGCAGACCTAGACTACGAGGCAAACAAGGAGCAGTTGGCGGACGATAGAAGGTACCAAGCGGAGGGTGATATAGAGGCTGCTGCAAATCAGTTTAGAAAACCTTTTAGACAATTTGCGGCTCTTTTTGGCGGTGAAGACCCAAAAAGATACCAGCGGGGAGCTGGCTCAATATATGATTATTAAGAATAAAAGAATAAAATGGGATACAGAAGTCAATCAGGAGAAAGTCAATTTAGGGGTTCAACACAGCCACAACAAGACAATGTAGGGCAGCAAATCGTTGGCTCTGTAGTAGATGTTGTTGGAACAGAACTCATAAATATTGGTAAGGCAAACAGGTTAAGAAAAGAAGTTAACAGTCAGCTTGCACAAGAGTCGATGAAGAATCAAGAGTTCCTAATGAATGAAATTGGTGGGTTTGGAAAGGTTGACGGAGATAGCCCAGAAATTGGGCCTGACTCTAAGAATCTTCAAGACATATTTACTGGTGTTGTTAGTGAATTATCAAAGGCTCAGTTAAACTTATCCCAGCACGGTAACGCAACATATACTTACAAGTACATCGACCCAAATACTGGAGAAGAGTCCATGAGAACTAGGGAAGACGATGAAGCCATTATTAATTCCAATAAAAATCTAATAAGAGGTGCGCAAGACTTTATTGGCGCACATGAATATAATGTAGGTGTTGTGGAAACAGCTATAGAAGAAGGTAAGATTGGTTATGATAGAGGGCAAACTCCATTAAACAAAATTGACCCGTATGTTTATGCTGCGGCACTAGCGGGAAACGCATTAAATGGACAGGCCGTGAAAGAAAGGTATTTCTTTGAAAAAGACGAGAACGGCAACAGGGTCATGATGATTGAACTTAAAGGGCAATCAATAGCCCAAGTAAACAAAGCAAGAGGTGTAGAGGGTGACACACATGTTATGAACCTCAAAAGACTTTCTGAAATACAGTCATCTGTGTCTTCTTTACCTAATAACTCCGCAGGGTCTAACACAGCACATGACTATACAGAACAAGTAAACCAAAGCTTACAAAAAGCTGGGGCTTGGAAAGAAGGTCAATTTACAGAAAACTTTTATATTGATGACTCAGATGAAATAACTGACATATCTGGTAGAACTAAAATTACATCTAAAGTTAAGGCTTTTGACTACAACGCAGCCAAACAGTCAACTGACGCTACAGCTAAAGCATTGTCACAGCAGTCTGCAAAGGGTGGTCCAGACCAGTTACTTATTGATTTAGCTGCATATAGCGTTAAAACGGAAGACCCTGAAACTGGTGAGGTAGTTTTTTCTCTTGTACCAGGACCAGAGGTTAATAAAGACGGATTGATTTTGTATAACGAAGACAGAAGTCCAAAAATGCAAGAACCAAAAAGGCTTCTTGATGACGATGGTTTGTTTATTCAAGAAAACTTTCCTGGTCAAAAAATTGAAGATGTACTTAAAGATGTTATTCAGCAATCTATAATGTTGGACGGTGGAGCTTATAACTCGCAAGAAAAGATAAAAGTTGCTAGTTCAATTATACCTGATTCAGATGATAGTGGTGGAGACAGGAAGTTAGCTCAATGGGAAGTAACCTCTAAATCTAATAAAGCAAAAATTTCAGGGGTTAGAGACCAATTAGAACTGCTTACCTCTGACGAGATAGAGGATGACCCTGACATGGTTGCAAGGTTATTAGACAACATAAAAAATATCACAAACGTAGAAATGAATGAAGTAGTAGTTGTAAAAGACGATGAAACGGGTAAAATGAAAGCTAGGTTTATATATGCAAAACCTGATGGAGCTACAAAATTTGCTGATGTGCCACTAGATGATATGAATAATTTTGAGCAACAAATGCAAAACATATCAAAAGTAATGGAAATAGACCCAAATACAGGAGAACCTGAATTAGTTGGTACCATATATAAAGATTCGGGTAAAGCACTTATACCAACCCCTGAACCTCAAAAGAAAGAAAACAAGGTGAAGAAAGCTATGAAATTAAAAAATATTACTCAACAAGGCTCGGAAGATGATATGAATAAATCATTGGTTGAAAATATTAAAGCGATTGATGTAGGGGGCGGCAAGACTTTAGGAGCTTTAGCTTCTGAAAAAAATAAATCAATATCTTTTGAAGATAATACATTTACTGGTGATAATATAATCATAGGCGATGTTGAAATTAATATAGAAGATTTTGCGAAACAATTACCAGACCCTAATTCTAGTAAGTCTAATAAAGACAAATATCAAAGACTAATAAACTCAAGGCAAGAAACTTTAAATAGAATAATGAGAGTTTTAAAAGAACAAGATTTATACACAGATTAATGGCTGAAAAAAAATATAAAACACCCGCTGGTAATATATACACAGAGTCTGAGTTAAGAAAAAAATATCCAGACCAGTTTGATTCTTTTGTTTCTAATAATAAATTCACATTAGTTAGTGATGAGGGTGATGTGACTGAAGAAGAAGAAGAGGTTGTCGAAGAACCTGCTGTAGAAGAGCCTGTTGTAGAGGAGACTGCTGTCGAAGAACCTGTTGTGGAAAAGGTTGAAGCCCCAATTACAGACTACGGTTCGTATCTTGGCTATACACCACCAGCTATTACTACTGACCAACTAGGTGATGCTACAAAAACCTCTGGCGATGTGTTTTTACAAGAGCTTGAAAAGCGTAAAAAAACGATATTTAAAGAAGAGGCTGAGTTATCTGAAAGGTTAGGTGAGATTGAAAAACAAAAGAGAGCTGAGTTGTTGGAAGAAGAAGAGGCTCAACAAAAAAAATCAACGGAAATAAGGGAGTCAGAAAAGTTTAAATCTGTGCTAGATGGTATAGATAAAAGTTTAATAAAGCAAGAGGAAGAGATAGTTGTCCCACAACTTAAAGAAGACTTTATTGACTACGGTTTTGTTTTTGAAGAGACGGGTATTGGTGACGCACTAACTGTTACAACAAATGACGGTAAAAGCAGTATCGTCATAGACCTAGACCCGTTTACCGAAAGCGGTGCTGAAAAAGAAACAAAGAGGTTAAAGGATTTTTTATCATCAAACGTATCTTTTGAGAGAAAAGAAGAAAAGGTTATAGAAGGAACTAGTAAAGCAGAATCTTTTTATAAAAACCGTAACCTAAACTATCAGGCAGAAAAAAACTCCTACGATGAGTATGTAAAAGTAAGGGATGAAATAGACAGAATAGAAGAAATAAAAAACTTAGGCTTTGATTTAGGGACGCAGGCTGATGAAGCCGCTTACTACACTGACCTATCTGACTTAAAAGAAAAAGAGTCTGCTTTGTTTGATGTAGTAATGAGGGACGAAGCAAAAGAAGTTAGAGAGGGTTACGACCAATACATTAGTGGGTTAATAAAACTCAGTATGGATAAGGCTAACGATGTATATATAAGTGCGGAAAACAAACAAGCTGACTTAGATGTGTACTCTAAGGAAACATTTGGGGTTGGATTAGACGGTCTGCAAACATACAAAGCTAAAAGCCAAGAAGAGGTTGATGTTATCAACGATATATTTAACGACTACAATAAATCAAACGCTGAAAAAAGACTGGCTCAAGACAAATACGACTTGGCTATATCTTACTTTGATACACAAGTAGACAAACAGATTGAGCAAGAGTATTCAGAAAATTTAAGTGGTTTTTTAAACGAATTTGATAAAGGATTGCAGCAGGGTCTGGCGGCTGAGGTTATACTCATGTCTGCTCTAGGTATTGGTTATGATATGGATGACCAAGACTCAAGGATGGAGGCTGCTAAAAAAATATATACTCATCTATCTAAAAACCCTGGTGCTTCATCTAAAGTGTTGTCTCAGTACAACAAAGCAGTAGGGGCTAAAGAGACCGCAGATATACTTTTTAACGACCCGTTTGAGCTAATGACTACCTTGGCAGCAAGCTCATTATCCATGATGCTACCATACGGTTATAAAATAGTCGGTTCAACAACATTGTTAGGTGCTGGAATTGGTACTGGTGCGGGTGCGGCTTTTGCTGGTGTGGGTGCCTTACCTGGTTTTATTACGGGTACCGCTAAAGGTTTTCAAACAGGTATGTCTGCTACTAGTTTGGCAATGGAATACACTAATGAGGTGTTAGACGCAGCTAGAGAAAAGTACGATATAATGAACGACTCAACTGGTGAGGAAATGGCAAAAGCATTGGCTGACCCAGAGGTTTGGGCAACGGGTAAAGAAAGGGGTTTAAAAAGAGGTATACCTATTGCGGTTATGGACCTTATATCAGGACAACTTGCGGGTAAAATATTTACAGCTGGAAAATTTTCAGGAGTTGGTGCTAGGGTTGGTGCGCAAATAGTAGAAAGAGCTGTGTTTGACCCCTTGGCTGAAGCCGCTGGTGAAGCTTTGGCACAGACGGTTGTTGGTGATGAATTAGAGTATAAAGAAATACTTTCAGAATCCCTTGGAAGCGTGGGTAATAACACCACAAACATGGCGGTTAATTTAGGTCTTGAGGCTGCTCTTAATAAAAACAAGGCTCTTGGGAAAAACTTAATGATGGCAGATTTTGTGGCAAAAGAGTCTGCCTCTGACGAAACTATTGCTAACTGGGCAAACAGGAGAGAGAAAGCTGGTAAGATGTCTAAGGAGGAGAATCAAAAAATACAAAAAAATGTAGCCACAAGAAGAGAGGCTCGTCAGCTTTTGGATGTTGGAGAAAAGAAGTCAAGAAAAAATTCTAAGGTGTTGTCTAGGACAATGATACTACTAAACACAAAAGAAATACTTTCTTCTGACCCAGTAAGGAAGTCAACTTTCTCTAAGCTAATAAAAGAAATAAGTAACGAACTTGAGGTTATTGCCACCACTAAAAAACTATCTGACAAGCCAGTTGATGTGTCTGCGTTTGTAAAGGAAGCTGTAATAGAGCAAGTTACCACTAAGAGTAAGCCGAAGTACGAAAAGCCAACAATGTTCACAACCACTACACCTGAAAAGTATGGGACAGTAAACAGACAAGACGGTAAGGGTGAGGTAGTCCTTACAGAAGAGGAGTATAACGCTGAGATGGAGAAGTTTACCCCTGTTGAGGAGGCTGTGGTTGAGGAAGTTACAGTCAAAAAGAAAGATGAAGTACAGACGGGTAAACCTCTAAAAATACAGTATAATAAAAACCCAAAGAAAGCTCCAGCTATGGCTTCTGAATTTGGTCAAGACGTAGAGGCAAGTGGAGATTATGTAACTCAAAAGGTTTCAGACTTTACGCCAGAAGGTTTTGAAACTGGTGTAGTGGAATCGGAAAATCCTCTTGTAATTGACATTACAGACGATACTCAAATATCATACAAAAACGAACTTTCTCAAAAGTATGATGGGAAGGTTGGGGAGGAACTTTCTGAAGCAATACGACAAGACGGATATGATGCCATAATTACAAAATATGATGACGGGTCAACAGGAGAAATTGTTTTACTAAAAGGACAAAGAGATGCCATTCAAAAGCCAAGCACAGAGGCGATAGAAGATGTTTCAGAAAAAACTACAGCAGAAGCTATACCTGAACCGATTAAAAAAGCTACCAAAGAAGATAGGGACGCTTTTGATGCAGGCACAATGGATGAAGAAAGAACTGGTGGAATTATATCTGACATAGCTGACAGAATTATATCTGGTAGAAAACTAACCCCATTTCTAAAAAGGTTTCAAGAGAAAAACAAAGAAAAGGTGGAGGAGATGATTTCTTTTAAATCAGAAGTGTCTGATTTAGAGGCATCTATAAACGAAACATTTGAGCAGGTTAATAATGCTGTTGACGGCAAGCCTCGTATGCGAAAGGGTGAAGATGAAGTAGCTGCTGAGGACTATGTAGATTTAGTGTCGGTAATTAAGGAGATGAACGAACTTGACCCTAGACTTGTCAACTACACAACACCAAAACTTTCTGAAGACATCGAAGTGAGTCCTATATCTGAAGCCACAGACACAAGCCCTATCCCGCAAGAGATTCTTGATTTCTACGGAGTGAAGGACGCTACTGAGTTTGAAAAATCTATTGAAGAGTTTGAGGGTATTCCTATGGTGAGAGGAGGCATGACTGATATGCTAGGTGGTGGGAAGGTAAAAGACTCTATGGGTAATGACATGGAGATAGGTGGAGGTATTATGTTCAGTTTAAGAAACATTGCCAACAAAGGACTAGCTTGGGCTGGTATTGATAAAACAGGGGCAAACACACAATACAAGGACGCTGTAAAATTATACAACGACAACAAGGCTCTTTTTGAAAGGCTTTGGAAGGAAGAGAGACTACCAAACGGTCATATCCCAATGACCATTACAAAGATGGCAGACTCTGGAGTTAATTCCAACGAGGCTGTGTTCAGGTATGTCCTTCCAAAGTTAAAGTCTGTTCCATTAGAAAACAGAAAGAAGTCCTTTGATGCCTTGATGGATAGAATGTTTAGTAAAAGAACAAAAAAAGACGGTACAGTACTTCCCCCTCTAATTTCAGAAAAAGAAGTTAAAGAAGGAGAAGAGAAAAAGATTCCGAGGGCTAAAAAAGTACGGTCACTTATTGAAACTTACAAGGTAACTACTATGGATGGTTTTTTTGAGGCTATAGTTAAGGACGCTAACCTACGAGCTAAAGACGAGACAAAAGCAATCCTAACCCTTGATGATAGGTCAGCAATATTTAATATTATTTTTTCTAAAGGAGCTAAAACTACAAAAACTGGTAAGCCAGCGATAGGCAATAATTTACCACACTCAAAAGCTTTGTTTGAGGGTATAGAAAAAGACCCTTATTTACTCAATGCTGAAAACGTGTATGATGCAATAGCTGAAAAAAGTGTAAAGGACACGCCTAAAGGATATGTGGTTGCGGTTGTGGGTATAGACGTGTTAAACGGTGGGGTTACTAAAGCGTCTCACACAAACTATGGGTTTGGGCCTAAAGGGCGTTTAATAGGTTTAATAACAAACCCAAGACACCAGGCAGATATATTTCCTGAGCAGACAGCAAGAGCTGCTGGTCAAGCTAAGTTAAAGAAAAGTGAAAAGACAGGTGAAGTAACTATGACATCTGACAAGACAATTCTTGGTCAAGCCCTTGGTAATTTCTTTAATATGAATGTAGCTCAAGGCCAAAAGGCTAGAGTAAAACCTGACACCACCCAGCAACTTATTGGGTTAATGCGATTAACATTCCCGTCAGTGCAAGCATATACAAGTCAAGCTGAGTTTGATAACATACTACAGGAAGAGGGTGTAAGAGAACACCTTGTAGATGGTGTACCTGTTCTTGGTTTAACTAAAGACGGTAAGATATACATAAATCCATCTCAACCCTCCATTAACACACCTATTCATGAGTTTGGCCATATTTGGACTGACATGCTTAGGTCTAGCAAAAAAGGCCGTGAGCTTTTAGCAAAAGGTTTGTCGATGGTAGACTCTGACCCTAAAGCATACGAAGCAGCTAAGAGAAAGTATGCTGAGTACGATGCGGACGGCAACATTACTAATGAAGAGTTAGTGAGGGAAGAGGCGTTGGTTTCTATGATTGCCGCTAAAGGAGAAGGTATTGTAGACGCAGCTCAAAAGTCAAACTTTAAGAATTGGCTTAAAGGTGTGATGGAGTATGTTAAGAAAAACTTTAAGGGAACTTTTGAAGCTATCGGAACAGGAAAAAATAAAAAAGTAAAGTCCATTATTAATGATAAGATGGTTGAAGAACTATCTCTTGATGGTTTTTTAAACATGGCTATAGCTGACCTTCTTTCGGGAGAAGTATCCGCTGTTCAACCAGAGAAGTCCCCAACTCCACAAGAGTCAAGAGCTAAGATGTCTAAAAAACAAACTGAATCTTTAGAGTCCTCTAGTGTCAGGTTTTCCAAGGGTTCAGATGTGTCGATGTCATCCATCATAAACGAAGGGCGAAGACTAGGGTTCAGTGAAAAAGCAATCAAAGAAATATTAAGAAGAAGAAAGTTTAAAGTAAGTGATATAAATAAAGCTTTAGAGGTATCTATTGACTTACTAACTCCATTGCCACCTGAGTTTGGAGATATAGAGGGTGGTGTTGAAGCTGGAGAAAAACTCTACAGGTCTGTTCGTAAAAAACTAGGGAGCTTTGTAAAAAGAGGTATAAAGGACTCTGAGGGTAAAAGAAGGGATGTTTCGTTTTCAGAAACACAAAGAAAAGCAATAGAGCTTTTAAAGCAAGACGCTGTGTTTAAAAATCAACCAGAGGTAACTCAAAAAGCCTTAATCGTGGCTATGGATGCGTCTTTAAATGTTGATAACAGCAACCCTGTTTCGTCTGAAATTGGAGCAATAAAGGCATCACTGTCTAAACTAGATACAAAAAAACAAGGGAAGAGAGAGGTAAAAGAACTGCAAACTAGGTTGAAAAACTTTATAAGAAAAAGTCTAATAAAGTCTGATAATTACAGTCAAGCGGATATCAATAAACTGATAAGAACGGTGGTTGACATCGACTCAATAACTTTCAACGAAAAAGCTATAGCTGACTTTCAGATTTCAGCTCAAAAGGCACTAGAGGTCGTAGAAAAGCAGAGAGATAGAAAGAAGAATAAAACTATATCTAAAATAATATCTAGAGTAAAGAAGGGAGCGCAAAAGAAAAGGGGTTCTGGTAGTGCTGCTGGTAAAGTAAAGGCAGGCGTAACTGAACAAGAAGGTCAAGTGTTTTTTGCTCAGGCACAAAAGATATTAGAGGCGGTTAAAAACGGTACTGTGGATGAAGTTAGAAAGAGCCTTAACGAGCCAGAGATATTAGAAATAATAGAAAACGCTATAGTAAAAGAAAACAACGGGGAAAGCCTAACTCAAAAAGAGAAAACACTATTAAATAGGGCGTATGCTCTAGACACCTTTGGGAATATAATGAACATGGAGATTGAGGCTCTTGAGGCAATGCTTGAAAGTGTGAACGATGTTAGAAAATTTAGTGCATTACAATTAAAGTCAAGAAGACAGGCACGAACATTAGAAAACGCAGAACTAAACTCTGAAGGAACTAGTCAAATTGAAAAAGGGTTTCCATCGTTATTTAAAACAATAGAAAATAAAGACGGCACAACTAAAAAAGTATTAAAGAACGATAACGAGCGTAACTCAGACAAAAAGGCTATTGCTAATGAATTTAAGAAAGGTAAGGTTTTTAGCTCGATAGCTAAGGTCACAAAAAGAATTATGGAGTTTAGAACAAACCCTATAGATTTTGCATTAAAAGGTAGCATCTATCACTTAGGTACATTAACAAATATACTTGATAGAGGTGGTAATTTTCTCACTAAAAATATTTATGATGCTCTTAACAACGCTAACGAAGTAAAGCTTCAAGGTTTTGACAACCAAATGGACTTTTTAAATTCTATAGCGGAAACTTTTGATGGCATTAAAGGAACCCGACTAAACCCAGCGTATCGTCAATTTAAAAACAAATTAAATAAAAAAGAATTAAACATAGGTAAAATCAGAGGTGAGGAAGGTTTTTTAGAGGAAAACGAAACAATGCTAACAACGCAACAAGCGATGAGGTTATATGCTTTGTCTAAAAACCCTGTTCAAAGAGCGAAGCTTGAAGCTATGGGTATAGGAAAAGAAACTATGGGCCAAATTATAGCGCACATAGGTAAAGACGCTGTTACTTTGGTTGACGCTACAGTGGACTACCTTAGTAATGATTATTTTGAGTCGATTAATTCCGTTTACTCTCAGACTAACGATGTTAATTTGAATTATGTAGAGAACTATTTTCCAACAAGGTCTGTCATGGATGGGACTACAGAGGTTTCGGAGCAAGGTTTAGATTTTTCAAAGCAATTCACAGCAGAAAATGAATCCGCACTTAATAAGAGAGTTGACATGTCATCACCGATTCTTGTTTCTCAATCTTTTGACGTTGCATTGGATGCATACTTTGACTCAATGGAAAACTATAAGGCTCACGCTGTAACAGTAAAAAAGATAAACGCAATATTTAAAAATAAAGCTGTTGCAGCTTTGCTTAAAGAAACGGGATTAAAAGACTTAATGCGAAGCCAAATAAACTACGCTATTAATGGTACCACTCCTTATCAAGTAGCAGCTAAAGCTGGTGTGCTTTGGAGCAGTTTTGTAGGTGTAGCCCTAGGTCTTAAAGCTATACAAATACTCAAACAAGCCACATCGTTTGTGCAAGCGTTTGAAGATTATAGTTTTAGAGGGCAGGGAAAGAAAAAGATACCTGGTCTAGACCTAATGATGTTTATGTTAGATGGTGCGTATACATACGCTACGTTTCCACGGCAAATTAAAAAGGCATGGGATGTGTCTGCAACATTTCGAGATAGACTTAGAAGGGGATTAGACGGTGATGTTTATGGGTTAGAAAGTGGAAGAAACCAATACAAATTAGTTAGTCAAAACAACAATAAACTAAAAGCTATAAAAAGAGGATGGAGGACATTGACAGTTGCCCCAACCGTTTTTGGTGATGTTTTAGGTGTTTTAGGGTATATGATTAATTATAACAGAAACATAAAAAACGGAATGTCAAAGGCTGAGGCGGTTGAAAAACTAAATAACTACAACGCAACACAGCAGACTAGAAGAAACACTGAGGTATCTCAGATTAGTCAAAACAAAAACGTATTCATTAGGGTTTTTACCACGTTTGGCAGCACATTATTTCTTCAAATCAATAATGTTTCTCAGGCCTTTACTAACATAATGAGAGGCATGAAGAAAGGTGAAAAGGTAAAAGCTAAGGATATTAGAAAACTAGCTTTAAACATGTCTATAGCTAACGGTCTATTTGTTGGTGCGTCTAACATAGCTAAAATAATAAAGGGTGACGAGGATGACCGTGAGGAGGTAATGCATGAAATGATTAAGGCTCTTACTGGACTAAACCTTTTGTTTGGTGTGCCACTTATTGGGGTTGCTGCTGAAGGGGCATATGATGCAGCAAGGGGTCAGAAAGTATATGCAGGTGGTGGGATAAACCCGTATTCAGATTTTGTAAATAAATTCAGAAAAGCATTAAACAGCGAAGAAGTTACATTAGAGGCATCAAAAGTCATAACAAGTATTATGATTAAAGCAAACGTAGACCCTATAGTAGCTGTATATAATGGGTTTGTAACCGATGAAGGTTTTGATGCTAAAACAGTAATGGAACTTATTGGAATATCTCCATCCTACAGACCAGCTGAATCAAGCGGCAGTGCCGCACCACTTGAACGAACAGTTGATGATATGGTGCAAGATGGTGATTTTGATGATATAGATACAAATTTATATATGTTTAGAGAAATAGTAAGACAAGTTGATGTATATGATACGGACGAAAATTATAAAGATCAACTGTTGGTTCCCATCCAGTTGCCTTCAATTTAGAGACATCCATGACTTTTCTCATAGTTCCATTTGGTTTTGAGGTATCCCATTCAATGGTTCCTTTATACCCAACAACTTCTGCAATCATCTCTGCCAATTCCTTGATAGAAATTTCTTCACCAGATCCTACATTTAAAATATTATCGGGATCATTATAAGTATTCATTAAATATACACAAGCACTTGCAAGATCTTGTACATTCAAAAACTCTCTTTTAGGTGTACCATCACCCCAACATGTCACAGTCTCTGTTCCCAACTCTTTTGCTTCATGGAATCTACGAATCATACCTGGAAGAACATGCGAGTTCTTTGGATGAAAGTTATCATTAATGCCATATAGATTGCATGGCATTACACTAATAGCATTGAATGCATATTGTTTATAATATGATTTACACATTGCAATCCCAGCAATTTTTGCAATCGCATATGCATCATTCGTTGGTTCTAAAGGACCAGTCAGAAGTTGATCTTCTGTGATTGGGAGAGTAGGAACTTTGGGATAAATGCACGAAGATCCAAGGAAAAGAAGTTTCTTTGTACCATTTTTATAGGAAGAATCAATAACATTTGTTTGAATCATAAGGTTATCATATATAAATTCACCTTTATGATTACTATTACCCAGGATACCCCCAACCTTTGCTGCTGCTAAAAAGACATACTCTGGTTGATGGATTGCAAAGAACCTATCCACTGCATCCTTATCTCTCAAATCTAAATCTCTAGATTTGATGAATATAATATTAGTATATCCATCTTTTCTCAGTTGCCTAACAATAGAAGATCCAACTAATCCAGTATGACCAGCAACGTATATTTTGGAATCAAGATTCATAATTACACATCTCCTCAACTAATTCTTTAAAATTTATTTTTGGTTGCCACCCAAGTTCTGTATTTGCTTTGGTTGGATCTCCTAGTAAAGAATCAACTTCTGCTGGTCTAAAATATTTGGGATGAACTGCAATGATTGTTTTTTTCGTATTCTTATCTAGGGCAATTTCATCAACACCATTACTATGCCACTCTAAATCAAATCCAAAGTATGGTGCAGAAAGATTTACAAAATCTCTAACAGAGTATTGTTTTCCTGTAGCAATAACATAATCTTTAGGTTCTTTTTGTTGAAGCATTAACCACATTGCTTCAACATAATCTCTTGCATGACCCCAATCACGTTTTGCATCTAGGTTTCCAAGATAAAGAACCTTTTCTCTTCCTTCAGAAATTGCTTTCAAACCTCTTGTAATTTTTCTAGTTACAAAGGTCTCTCCTCTACGCGGAGATTCATGATTAAAAAGAATACCACTACAAGCATACATTCCATATGACTCGCGGTAATTCTTCACAATCCAATATCCATATAGTTTAGCAACTCCATATGGAGAACGTGGGTGGAAGGGAGTAGTTTCTTTTTGAGGAACCTCTTGAACCTTCCCATACAGTTCACTAGTAGATGCTTGATAGATCCGAACCTCTTTCTCCATCCCAAGGAGTTTGACTGCCTCCAAGACCCGTAGAGTACCAAGTGCATCGACTTGTCCAGTATACTCTGGTGTCTCAAAAGAAACTTTTACATGACTCTGAGCACCAAGATTATAGATCTCATTAGGTTTGACTTTTTTAATAACACTTACTAGGTTAATAGCATCAGTCAAATCACCGTAATGAAGATGTAGTTTTTTATAGATGTGATCAATACGATGAGTATTAATCAAGGACGAACGACGAACAATACCATGAACTTGATATCCTTTTTCAAGAAGTAGTTCTGCTAAGTACGATCCATCTTGACCCGTAATTCCAGTAATAAGTGCTGTTTTCATATCAATTTAATAGTGTACTTGAAAGTCTATAGGTTTTACTTTAATATTGTTATTTGAAATATGGTGTTTTAATAAAAGTTCATTACACCAATAACCATCAACTTCATTCGATTGTTTAATTAATTGTCCGATTTGATTGTAAACTCCACAAAATGTATTAATAGCATTAGAAGATCCCATAGCAAACCAATCACTAATCATACCATCAGGTTGATATAAATCTTGATACATGAGATCATCATCATTTATAACGATGTTCTCTAATTGTAGCACAACATGGGGAGAATAATCAATACGGTTACGAATAACAAGATCATATTCTATACTATTCTCGACAGAATACTGCTCCTTCAAAAGATTTGACATCATAATGCTATAAAACATACTATTGGTAGTATCACAAATATATTTTTTTGCTACTTC